>Ga0126342_10013902_pt1 | contig 14235 bp, 12 predicted proteins | sample Cyp1metagenome_FD_92528 | JGI IMG/M metagenome (GOLD analysis project Ga0126342, IMG submission 92528) | Coral microbial communities from Lord Howe Island, Old Settlement Bay, Australia - Cyphastrea 1 metagenome | ecosystem: Host-associated > Invertebrates > Cnidaria > Coral ...
GAGGAGGACAACGAGAGGAGGAGGACAACGAGAGGAGGAGGACGACGAGAGGAGGAGGAGAGGAGGAGGAGGAGCAGGCAACTTAGATAAAATCTAACAACCCTCACCTGGCAGGTGGGGAACAAGCAGCATCCGCTGGAAATTGTGACCGTGAATATAGGTATTCCAGTTGCTGGTTGGGCCAACCTGGTACTTGTTGCCCTTGTAGGGTTTAACGTGAATACGAATCAGTTCCTTTGTCTTTATTGCCAGAACCTTTCGAGGTTATGCGTCGAATGGTGGCCGCACCTGCGACCAGATGAGCATTAGAGAGGCTATGCTGATAAGTGCAAAAGAAAACAAACATGCAAAAACAACATCAACCAACTCCACTGTTTTTGCATCACAAAAGGTTAGCTTGCCTAGTTGCATTATTGTGCCTTGGGCTAAGTTACTAAGTTTGCAGTGTTTTTTTTAGCAACTTAGTTGATCCGCATCACCCCATGGCTCCTGACTCTGCTATCTGATATTGACCCTCACCGGGGTGATGAACTTGGGTGGCTGACTCTGGCTTTGGCTGTGCACCTATGTAATGCCTAAAACGACACTGCTTAAACATATGCTGTACATGTAAGTCACAGATATTTACACCTTCACACAAATCACACACTTTGAATCATTTTGTTTATAAAACGTCATATCATCGGGTTGCAGAACGCAACAATGTAGTATGCCGATGCCACATGTTCTCACTTTTGACCATGTCATTTGTCGCATTTTCCATTTTACATGCAAAAGTCTGTAATGTATTGTTCGAAGATGTTTGAAGGGTATGCCGCGCTTGGCAGGTAGACAAATGCCCACGGTCGTGCAATGGTTGCCTGTTTGCAAGAAGAGCTCCTGGATTTTCCATCTTCTGCACCATTCTATCGTGCAGTTAAAGTCTTTGCTTGTTGCTCACAGGTTGATTTGACGGTCAAAGATCATTTTCAAATTTTAAGGCAATCTCTACTGCACCTGGGCAAGCTGGGAGGACATGAGTTGAAAATCCTGAGAAGTTGCTGGCTGACAGCGACACCAATGCAGGATTGGGGAGATTGCAGCAAAACCTGCGGGCGAGGCCCCACAGCAGTGCATCATATTTCATTTCATCGTGCATTTTGCAGGGAAAGGCTGCAGGCCATAGAATAACATTTGCAGCAGGCTTGTGATGCTTGTGAGAGTGTCTGAGAGTGCTCAATTCAGAGTCTGTGGGGAGTGCGGCTGTGGTCTGCTCGCAAGGTGGGAAGCGCCGTCGTCGACGGTACTTGCACCTGACTCAAGACCGCGAAGATGTGCTTGCGCCAGGATCCAAGTTGTAAAATTTCCATAGGGACTCAGCCTTCGCAGCATTCGCATTGACTTCGAAGTGGAGACATTGAAGATGAGACTTCTCCTGGACTCAGTGGCTAGGAGGGGGAGGTTGGAAAGAGAGGTCTAAATGGCAGTGGCAAACCAACAAAAGAAAGATAGAGGAATGGAGGAGGAAAAAGGAGGAACAAAGGAGGAACAAAGCATTTAGACTCCATGGCTCAATAGAGCTGGGGGGCCATGATGCAAACTCAGGCCTGAACCAGAAGCCGCACCCACAACTTCAGCGTTAGAGGTGGTGCTGTGCTTGCTTTACGCTGCAATTGCAATAGAAGTGCCCAACCTTGTAGAACAGTAGAGTACTTTAGAGTTTACTAATTTCATCAGGAAACTATATCTGAGTCGCTGTTTAGCCAGAAACAGCACATGATCCCCTGAAGGAGCCTTTGACTCCGTCATTTGCGACGGTGCCACCTATGCCTATCCCAGCAAAGATTTGGAGCAGCACTACACGTCCACCGCCTCCATCCATATATGCCAGACACATAGAAACAAACTTCAATGGATGAAGAGCGATGTTCACAGTTTACTAGTTTTCGCCGCACAAAACACAGGAGGCCAAAAACATCTGTGGCACTTAGAACGAAAGATCTGTTTCGGACCCCTTCCATCTTATCGCATTTGTTTCAGGGCGGAGGCATGAGCGTGCACCGTGTCCGGACCCTACCTGCAGTAACCTATTTAAGCCTTCCAATTTGTGCACACGTGTCAGAGTGAGAGTGGCATAAAGGATGATAAAGGAGAACAGATGAAGACAGGAAGGAATGCAACTTGCCAGTCCCAAGCGGATCACAGCTGTCTGTACGAGGTTGGCGAAATGTCAGCTGCGAAGAGCTCAGAGAGTGTACCTTGAGATCCTAGACCAGCCGAAACAGCTTTGAACTTTGAACTAGAACGCGACCCCCAGACATCGCAATCTTTCTGTCCCTGTGAGGTCACTGCTGCTTATGACACCTTCCAGAAAACGAAGGAGGGGGCACTTTCAGTGCAGTGACCCTTCCTCAATCTCTTATTTAGTTTTCTTATATATATATAGAGTTCTTCTTTTTTAATGTTTGACAACAGTGCACAAGACAATTCAGCTCAAACAAGACACCTAAAATTTTAAAGGCGAGGAACAATCATCGAGATATCATTTTTTTTGTTTCGTCTTTCTCTCTCTCTATATTATATACATATATACACAACACGTGTCTATATCATCCATTCGTTTGTGTATCTATCTGTTTGTATCCATCAATCAACCGACCAACCAACCAATCATCTTTTCTTGACGTGTATGTGTACTTGCACATCCATACGATGCATAGGAATGATGCACCTGATGTATATGAGGTATATGATGCATATGATGCATATGATGTATATGATGTATGTGATGTATATGATGCGCATGATATATATATATATGCATATGTATCATTCATGATTTATTATTTATCATGCATTATTCATTTTTATTATGGATGTACTATGTACGATATTCTACATTTTACATTAACATATGTATAATAATAATAAGTATATGAAATGTATTACGTGCTATGTGTTTTGTACGCCATTTACATGCATTACTATGTACCGTGCATGCGTATTGTGTATACATATTATGTATGCATATACATACATATGTGGGTGCATGTACATATTCTATGTATTCACACATACATGAGCCGAAGTGCTTATCGCACGCAGAAGATCATGCCGCGTTTTGCAAGACAATGGCAGAGAGACACAGCATTGCTTAGCGGCTTCGCAGATTGCTTAGCACGTTGCTCCGCGAATGAGTGAGAAATTGTCGATTCTGGGCTCTGGGCCTCTGAGACTTAGACCTGGGCTTATTTGATACGCGGCTTCATGTGAAATGCCCAAATCGCCTCAGGGCATTTGCCCAAAACTAAACTAGGAGGCTAAGGCGGCTAAGGGTGGAAACACAATACTTCCTTAAGTCTTCCTTATAGTTCCTTATAGTTCGTTGTAGTTCAATACAATTTACCCCAAACAGCTGACTCTTCTGTCCCTTGCATCCTGAGTTCAGTTCGAAGCTCGGCGACGAATCGCCTCACAGCTCCGAGCAGGACTTAGAGTTCCACACTGTAGACGTGATCCTTTCCTTTGCCGGAGGCTTTGCAAGCCACGACCTTGGCATTTCGAAATATTTCGAAGTTCCATGTGATAAAATTATGATCCAATCATATCCAATCAGTCTTCGAACTGTTCGAACTGTAGCAGACGGTAGCAATACTTTTTATCCAATCCAACTCCATTGGAATTTTGTGAAAAGACAATGTCTGCACGACCCAGTGCACTGCTTGTATTGCTTCATGTCAGTTCCGCTTGAGGCTTGAGTCTAATAGTAGCAGCGTGCAGAAGATGGACACTACAAGGGGTGGACAGGACGGGCTGAACAATTTGACAGGAAGAATTCGGAAGAAGGGAATGACAGATTTGCGAATGAAGTGAGGATTTGGGGTGTGGTGGGGACGTAAACGGCCGAGTCTTGGACTGTTATACAATCAGTGCTGGGTGTTGCCATTTTGGGAAGCGGATTTGGAAGACAGTTTTTTGGGATGAGTTGCCAATTGCCAAACCATGTGATCAACACTGTGGCAAGCAGAATGTGATCAACACTGTGGCAAGCAGAATCATGGCATAACGATGTTGCTGTGTTCTGGCCATGCATTTTGGCTGAATTCACCAACGTGGGCTTGATTCTGATCCCTTTAGTCAAAGTTCTGTAATCTTGTGCAGTCAGATTTGAAACTGAAAACGAACGCACTCGAGAGAATACTGGATGACACTGGTGTACTTGCCGATACGCTCTTCAATCTCCCCTTCCGAGCATTTTTGTACCCTACTCTATGTGAACCGAAATAATGCTTGTTGGTCGTCCGACGCAAATCAGAGAGACAGACAAGCACATTGCTGGCAAGGCAGGCTCTCACACAAGATCCGTCCTGGACAGCCTAGAGTGAAATTCTGTGAAGCGCTGTGACGCGCTGCGCGTTTAGCTATGCAAGCTTGATCCGTTTTGAACCGCCACTGGCTGCGAACCGCTGTTGGAATCTTCCAAATCTCACTAGCTCCCATTGGCTCCCATGCATGAAGTTGGGCTGCAGAGAATTTGCGTAGTGATGCGAGTTTCTGGAAACAAAGCTCTTGAAATTTCCCTGCAAGCTCCACTTTCAGAATACTCCTTTCCAAAGTGAGCACACTTCGCCAATGATGCGATGTGTGTGTGGAGAAAGCAATTCTAGGCTGCGGGTTTCAATCGCAATTCCTTTTCCCATCACAAACATCATCAACCATCATCAACCATCATCAACCATCATCAACCATCATCAAATATCATCAAATATCACATTGTGCATTTCCTTGAAGCAAACTATCCACCCTGAGAAGATCCTGCACTGAAACCGCAAAGAGTCGGGAGTTTGACAAGTCGCAAGTCAGATTAGGCAAAAGGAACGCGTAAACTCCGTCTCCGTTGCTGTGCAGGACCGTTCCGCAATTTAAAATGTCAAGTGTATTTTCCTTTCATTGGCTTTGTCAGCTCCTCACCAGTTTCAAATTGGAATTTTGGCGAACAGGTAGTTTTAGCTTAGGATTCTGTAGCTTGAACTTGGGACTGGGAGTTTCTAGTTGCTCGAGTGCAGCAATGGAGACAACATCGTGCTGGCCTGAGAGGGAAGATGGGAAGGATCTTTTTTCAGATATATACTCCACAGACTTTCCAAGTCCCATTGATGACTGCTGAATCAAGAGGAGAACAAAACACAGATGGAACAGATTTGACGGCAATGAAGTGCACATGTTCTGCGTGTATTGTTTGACTTAGCTTCAAGATGTACGTTTGTATATCTCTTTGTACATCTCTTTGTATATGTTTGTTTCGTTTTTTTGTCCAACGCGGCTGAAGGCCAACCCTTTTGGCAACTGAGCATGAACTTTTTGTCGGAGACCTCATTGATCAGATGCGGAAGCAGCGGCAGGTCACCGTGTCACGTATTTGCAAACGATCCAACCAAGTTATTTCGGTCAACCTGCCCCATGGCTCACATGGGTCTGCCAGGAAAAGAGCCAAAGTTACAGGAACCTCCCCTACTTTCAGCACCTAGGCTCTGATGAAGTCTTTGAGGCAGGAATATGGCGAATATGGGATTGATTCGATTGATTTCTAGTTTTTTATTTTTAAATCACGTTTGCAAATCTCTGCTCGATTTTCTTGCAATTCAATCAGTCAAAGCGTAGGCGCAACCTCCACTTTGTCATTTGCTATCGACCGGTTTTGCTTCTCATTTTCCGGAGGCCCTGGACCGAGTGCGCCAAGCAAACCTCCTACAGATGCAGTTGAAGATGCAGAAGGACATTAAGTTCCGCCAGATGGATGCATGCAAAACACATATATATATAATTATATATATATATATACATATATATAATTATATATATATATATACATATATATATATATATAATTATATACATATATATATAATTATATACATATATATATGTGGTGTGTATGTGTGTATATATACATATATATATACATATATATATATATACATATTATATGTATATATATATACATTGTGTATATTACGAAAGCCAGCCGAAGGCTCAGGCTGGAGAGTCTGTATAGGCCGAAGCTATGGCGAAGCTAATCTAGGGGGTGGTGGGGCAGGGGGCTCCGGGAAGTTTTCCCTTTGGAAGGGGGAGGCCGGAATTGGGTGGGGGAACGGGGAAAAAGCGTTGGTGCGGAGGTCTTGTTTTCGAGGAGGTGGGAGTGCCTTACCTTGGTACACCTGACCCACCATTAAAAAACAAGCGGGGGGTCAGGTTAAAAAAAAGCAGGGGGTCAGGTGCACCACGATTGAAGAAGTGGCTTACCAAGCGTGTTATTCCAAGAGTGTCTCACTAAGAGTGTCTTACTAAGAGTGTCGCTTCAAGAGTGTCCTTGTTACTATAAGGGTAGAACAATGGTTAGTGGTTAATGGTTAACTTGGTGATGACGGTGACATGTCGCACCAAGAGTGTCGAGAGTGTCACTCAAAGAGTTTAGGTGCCCTTTTGGATGTGACCATGGCGTAAACAAGAATAGTCACAGACACTGACTGTGTCACGTGATAAATCTGACTCCCCATCTTGTTTTTTTAAATGCAAGGACCCACGTTCAAAGGGAGGCAGCGTTCTTTGTTTTTGTTTTGTGACTTTTGTTGTGGTGTGTTAGCATTGTTGAGTGCCATAGTATATCCTCCTCATAGTATACACTCATACATACACACCTACATGTATACATTGTATATACACATATATATATACACGTATATCACATGTACAGAATAAAAAATCAACATCTAAATATGTATGGTCCAAGCTTGTGCATGTGTCGCTCCAAGAGTGTCCTTGTAAGAATGTCTCACCAAGAGTGTCTCACTGAGAATGTCTCACCATAAGGATAGAACAATGGTTAGTGGCTTGGTGGCTAATGGTTCATGGCCTACCTGGTAGTTCACTAGCTTAAGAATGCTTGGTGATAACGGTGACATGTCGTACCAAGAGTGTTGAGAGTGTCACTCGAAGAGTTTGGGTGCCCTTTTGGATGTGACAATGGCGTGCCCTTTTGGATGTGACAATGGCGTAAGCAAGAATAGTCACAGGCAGAGACTGCGTCACATGTTAAACCTAACTACCCTTTTGTTTTTCAAAATGCCGGAGCTCACGTTTGTTTTTTAAATAGAATACGCAGAGTCACGTTCAAAGGGAGGCAGCATTCTGCGTTTTTTTTTGTGACTTTTGCTGTGGTGTATTGTATTAGCATTGTTGAGTACCATAGTATGTCCTCCTCATAGTATACACTCATACATGCACATATACATGTATACATTATGGACAGATGGGAAAGCAGAGGTGGGAAGAGTCAGGGAAGAGAACGAGTCAGCAGAAAGAAGGTCAGAGAAGAGAAAGAACCAGAAGAACGAAAATGCAGGCATGCGAAAAGGTTAAAAAGTCGCGAATCACTTTTGCCAATGTTTCGTGGCTCCAGAAGGCTCGCTAAAGCGGCGGGTGCGGAGCCATCTGGGGAGATGAGAGATGAAAGAGTGCACGCCGTTGTGGCGCGAAGCACATTTCGAAGTCAAAATGTGCAAAGCACACCGCGTTCGAAGCACTTTTGGAAGTTGAGATGTCGAAAAAGTGCACGCCGTTGTGGCGCGAAGCACATTTCAAAATCAAAATGCGCAAAGCTCACCAGGTACGGCGCACTTTTGGAAGTTGAGATGTCGAAAAAGTGCACGCGGTTGTGGTGCGAAGCACATTTCGAAGTCAAAATGTACAAAGCACACCCATTCTCGGAGCACTTTTTGAGGTTAGGATGTGGTTTTGCTTGGCAGGCGCAAGGGATTCAGCACCTTGCCAAAAGTGAGCAAAACGCGGAGGTTTCGTGGCAGTTTCCAAAACTTTGGCAGGCATGGGGCATTTGAGGAGGATCTGCAAAGATGCGATTCGTGGCAGGTGCAGTGCAAGAGACATGTTCATCAGAGATGTCAGGAGGTCCGGGCGCTGATTTCTTCAGAGAGGTTGCATTTTGGAGCATCAGATCGTCAGGTTTGCGAAGATGATTTTGCGTGACAGGTGCAGCACTTCGTATGATCTGGCCTCACTTTTTCGTGGCGGGCGAAGTATTTTAGACAAATGGAATGGAAAAATCGCCGTCAGCTCTGCACTCAACTTTCGATTCTTGAAGGATGTCTCGAAGAATTGCTTCGTTTTTAATGTTGTCAACTTCGAAAATTGAGGAGGCCTTGCAGAATTGTTTCGTTTTTGGCGTTGCCAAGTTCAAAAATTGAGGAAGTCTCGAAGAATAGCTTCGTTTTCAATCTTGCAGATAGATAGATGGATGGATGGATGGATAGATCAATAGACAACTACAACTGCAACTACAGCTACAACTACATTTCTACTACAACTACAAATACAAGTACATATACAAATATACTACGCTACACTACACTACACGAATTACATTACACTACACTAATCACATTACACTAACTAATTACAGTACACTGTACTAAGTTCACTACAACTACACCTACAAGAAGAACAACAACTACTGCTACAATTTCAACTTCGACTACAACTGGACTACATTGCACTACACTACACTAATTACACTACATTACACTACAGTACACTGACAGTACACTACAGTACACTGCAGTACACTACGCTACATTACACGACATTACACTACACTAATTACACCACACCACAACTGCAACTGCAACTACGCTACACTAATTACACCACAGTATAGCTACAACTCCATTACAACTACAACTAGAATTGCACTACACCACGCTACATCCAGCAGTTGTGGGTGCGGTGACCACTGCAACCATTGCAGCCACTCCAAAACACGACTCCAACCACCTTTCGGTCCATCAGTGGATTCGCCCTGCCATCCGTGATTCACAACAGCCAGCATCTCCCATAGGTTTCCAATCTTTGAAATTTCCGCCACCGCCTTGTGCGGTACTCCTGGTGTATATATATATATATATGTATATATATATACATACGTACGTATAACACATGTACAGAATACAGAAACCAACATCTATACATGTAAAGTCCAAGCTCGTGCATTTCGCCTGCCAACCGGTGCCATTGGCTTTTCCAAGAGTGTCTCACCAAGAGTTTCTTACTAAGAGTGTCGCCCGAGAGTGTCTCACCATGAGGATAGAACAATGGTTAGTGGCTTAGTGGTTCATGGTTCATGGCCTACCTGGTAGTTCACTAGCTTAAGAATGCTTGGTGATAACAGTGACATGTCGTACCAAGAGTGTTGAGAGTGTCACGCCCACTCATCACACATCGCATCTCACACATCACCCCTTCTCACATCACACCTCACACCTCCTTCATCACAGCACTACTTCTTATCACGCCACTTGTCACAGCCATATCACACAACACTTATCACACGCCTTGTCGCAGCCATATCACACAGCACTCATCACCTGGCTTTCGTGTGGCAGGCGCAGTACACAGAGCCGTCTGGCAGAGCTGCGGCGCGAGTGGTCGCCGCCTGGCCCTCGGCTGGCTTTCGTGTGGCAGGCGCAGCACACAGAGCCTGCTGCCCGCGTGGTTGCCACCTGGCCTTCAGCTGGCTTTCGTGTGGCAAACCCAGCACACAGGGCCTTCTGGAGGAGCTGCTGCGCGCGTGGTCGCCGCCTGGCCGCCTGGCCCGCGGCTGGCTTTCGTGTGGCAGGCGCAGCACACAGAGCCTTCTGGAGGAGCTGCGGCGCGCGTGGTCGCCGCCTGGCCCGCGGCTGGCTTTTGTGTGGTACGCGCAGCACACAGAGCCTTCTGGAGGAGCTGCGGCGTGCGTGGTCGCCGCCTGGCCCGCGGCTGGCTTTTGTGTGGCAGGCACAGCACACAGAGCCTTCTGGAGGAGGTGCGGCGCGCGTGGTTGCCACCTGGCCCGCGGCTGGCTTTCGTGTGGCAGGCGCAGCACACAGAGCCTTCTGGAGGAGCTGCGGCGTGCGTGGTCGCCGCCTGGCCCGTGGCTGGCTTTCGTGTGGCAGGTGCAGCACACAGAGCTTTCAGAGCCTGCTAGTCGTCGCCTGGTCCGCGGCTGGCTTTCGTGTGGCAGGCGCATTACACAGAGCCTCCTGGAGGAGCTGCGGCGCGCGTGGCCGCCGCCTGGCTCGCGGCTGGCTTTCGTGTGGCAGGCGCAGCACAGAGAGCCTGCTGGAGGAGCTGCGGCGCGCGTGGTCGCCGCCTGGCCCTGGCAGGCGGAGCACACAGAGCCTGCTGGAGGAGCTGCGCGCGTGGTCGCCGCCTGGCCCGCGGCTGGCTTTCGTGTGGCAGGCGCAGCACACAGAGCCTTCTGGAGGAGCTGCGGCGCGCGTGGTCGCCGCCTGGCCCGTGGCTGGCTTTCGTGTGGCAGGCGCAGCACACAGAGCTCCTGGAGGAGCTGCGGCGCGCGTGGTTGCCGCCTGGCCTTCGGCTGGCTTTCGTGTGGCAGACGGGCTTTTGACTTTTGTGGGAAAGGTGCACCATCTTTCACACGCCACTTTGTCACAAACCATCTTTGACACACCACTTTGTCACACACCATACATATGTGACGTTTGTTGTTATGTGACGTTTATTGTGGCGTATTAGTATATCCTTTTGATAGTATACACTCATACATACACATCTACATGTATACAGTATACATATATGCTTCCAACACAGGTGCAGAATACAGAAACCAACATCTATACATATAAAGTCCAACCTCGCACATTTCGCCTGCCAACCGGTGCATTTGGCTTTCCCAAGAGTGTCTCACTGAGAGTGTGTTACCACAAGGGTAGCACAATGGTTGGTGGTTAATGGTGAAATGGCCAACCGGGTAGTTCGTTACCTTAATCATGCCCGGGTAGTTCATTACCTTAAGCATGCTTGGTGATGACGGTGACATGTCGCACCAAGAGTGTCGAGAGTGTCACTCAAAGAGTTTGGGTGCCCTTTTGGATGTGACCATGGCGTAAACAAGAATAGTCACAGACAGTGACAGTGTCACGTGATAAATCTGACTCCCCCCCTTTTTTTTTCAATACAAGGACTCGCGTTCAAAGGGAGGCAGCGTTCTTTGTTTTTGTTTTGTGACTTTTGTTGTGGTGTATTAGCTTTGTTGAGTACCATCGTATATGCTCCCCATAGTGTACATACACATCACATGTATACGTTATATACATATATACATGTACAGAATAAAGAAATCAACGCCCATATTACGAAATACAGCCGAAGGCTTAGGCCGGAGGGTCTGTATAGCTATGGCGAAACTCTTGGGGGGGTGCTCCGGAAGTGGTCTCTTTTGAAGTTTTAAGCCGGGGGTCAGGTGCACCACGATTAACGGAGTGGCTTACCAAGCGTGAAATTCCAAGAGTGTCTCACTAAGAGCGTCGCTTGAAGAGTGTCCTTGTAAGAATGTCCCACCGAAAGCGCCTTGCCGTAAGGGTAGAGCAATGGTTAGTGGCTAATGGTTAATGGCCTACCTGGTAGTTCACTACCTTAAAAATGCTGGGTGATCACGGTGACATGTCGTACCAAGAGTGTTGAGAGTGTCACTCCAAGAGTTGTTTGGGTGCCCTTTTGGGTGTGACGGTGTGACAATGGCGTAAGCAAGAATAGTCGCAGACAGAGACTGTGTCACATGTTAAACCTGAGCCCCCTGTTGTTTTTAAAATACAAGGACTCACGTTCAAAGGGAGGCAGCGTTCTTTGTTTTTGTTATGTGACGTTTGTTGTAGCGTATTAGTATATCCTTTTCACAGTATACACTCATACATACACATATACATGTATACATTATATACATATATACCTAAAACACATGCACAGAATAAAGAGATCAACATCTATATATATGTAAAGTCCAAGCTCGTGCATTTCGCTTGCCAACCGGTGCGTTTGGCTTTTCCAAGAGTGTCTCGCTAAGAGTGTCGCTCCAAGAGTGTCCTTGTAAGAATGTCTCACTGAGAGTGTCTTGCCATAAGGTTAGAACAATGGTTAGTCGCAGCATATTCGGTAGTCACTGGCTTTAGTTCCCCCCTTCTCAGCTATATATTTATCGAAGGAAGTTTAGAAGTCAAACTTCCGACATTTTGGACAGATGGAAAAGCAGAGGTTGGGAAGAGTCAGAGAAGAGAAGAGAAGAAGAGAGAAGATCCGAGAAGAGAAAAAGTCAGAAGAAATAAGGTGCAGGTGCGCGAAAAGGTAGAAAAGTCGCGATTCACTGTGTTTTACCGATGATTTGTGGATCCAGAGGGTCGAAAAGTAGGCTCGCTAAAGCGGCGGGTTGAAAAAGTGCACGCCATTGTGGCACGAAGCACATTTCGAAGTCAAAATAAACAAAGCACACTATGCTCGAAGCACTTTTGGAAGTTGAGATGTTGAAAAAGTGCACGCCATTGTGGCGCGAAGCACATTTGGAAGTGAAAAGTGTAAAAGGCTGGCGATCTCGGACCACTTTTGGAAGTTAGGATGTTGTTTTGCGTGGCATGCGCAAGGGATTCGGCACCTTGCCAAAAGTGAGGAAACCGTGAGGGTTTTGTGGCCGTTTCAAAAACGTTGGCAAGCGTGGGGCATATGAAGAGGATCTGCAAACGCGTGGCAGGCGCAATACAATAGACGTTCGCCAGAGATGTTAGGAGGTCAGGGCAGAGATTTCCTGAGGGGGGTTGCATTTTGGAGCGTTAGATCTTCAGGTTTGCTGAGATGATTTTGCGTGACAGGTGCAGCACTTCGTATGACCTGGCCTCACGTTTTCGTGACAGGCGCAGTACTTTAAACAGATGGAATGGAAGCATTGCAAACTGCATTGGTACGGGCCCGTCACGTTTGCTCTCAATTTTCAATTTTTGAAGGACGTCTCGCAGAATTGCTTCGTTTTTGATGTTGTCAACTTGGCAAATTGAGGTAGTCTCGCAGAATTGCTGCGTTTTTGATGTCGCCAAGGTCAAAAATTGAGGAACCCTTGCAGAATTGCTGCGTTTTTAACGCTCTCAACTTCGAAAATTGAGCAGGTCCCGCAGAATAGCTTTGTTGATAGATAGACAACTACAACCACAACTACAATTACAATCACAACAACCACTACCACCACATTACACTGCTACTGCAATTGCAACTACAAAAATATTACGCTACACTAAGCTACATTAATTACGCTACACTGCGCTAGTTACACTACAACTACAACTACAGCAACTACTACAACCACAGCTACAACCACAGCTACAACTACAATTACAACTACACTACACTACACTACTACGTTACACTACGTTACACTACGTTACACTACGTTACACTACGTTACACTACGTTACACTACGTTACACTACGTTACACTACGTTACACTACGTTACACTACGTTACGCTACGTTACACTACGTTACACTACGTTACACTACGTTACACTACGTTACACTACGTTACACTATACGTACTAGACGTTACACTACGTTACACTATACGTTACACTACGTTACACTACGTTACACTACGTTACACTACGTTACACTACGTTACACTACGTTACACTACGTTACACTACGTTACACTACGTTACACTATACGTTACACTACGTTACACTACGTTACACTACGTTACACTAGACGTTACACTACGTTACACTATACGTTACACTACGTTACACTACGTTACACTATACGTTACACTATACGTTACACTATACGTTACACTATACGTTACACTATACGTTACACTATACGTTACACTATACGTTACACTACGTTACACTACGTTACACTACGTTACACTACGTTACACTACGTTACACTACACTACAAGTACAACTGCAAACGCAACTACAACTACAACTACAGTACATTACACAACAGTACGCGACACTACACTAATTACATTTCGTTACTTTACATTACAACACACCTACAACTAGACCTACAACTACAACTGCAACTGCAACTACAAATTCAGCTACAAATACAAGTACAGCTACACTACATTACACAACACTACACTACGCTACACTACACTACACTACGCTACACTACACGACGCAACGCTACACTAATTACACCACACTACAGCTACAACTACAGCTACAAGTACACCACTTTACACTACTTTAGACTACACTATACTTTACCACTCGACAGTTCACAGAACACCGCAGCACAACACAACACAACACAACACAACACAACACAACACAACACAACACAACACAACACAACACAACACAACACAACACAACACAACACAACACAACACAACACAACACAACACACCA
>Ga0126342_10013903_pt1 | contig 14234 bp, 16 predicted proteins | sample Cyp1metagenome_FD_92528 | JGI IMG/M metagenome (GOLD analysis project Ga0126342, IMG submission 92528) | Coral microbial communities from Lord Howe Island, Old Settlement Bay, Australia - Cyphastrea 1 metagenome | ecosystem: Host-associated > Invertebrates > Cnidaria > Coral ...
AAAAAACATAAGGAATATATTTCTGAAGCAGGTCCCCATCCAAAAGCTTTCAAGCCCACACTGCGATGAAATGGAGGGTCGAGAAATCCGGCGGAGCCGACGAGGGGCGTCAGCCCTTAAATCTGTGTGATAATACGCGTATGTGTACACACACAATAATCATAAATCTATGTAAATGTATATACAAATCATAAATGTGTAGTACGGCTACATATACATATTGTATACATATATATATATATTACATATACATATGAACTAGAGCAGACTACACCATGCGGACCAACAGTCCGCAACTCCACACACTTAGCCCACCCTGCCTCAATGGAGTACATATCGTGGTGCGGCGGAGGGGAGATCAGCCCCACCCCAGGCGTAGCCTTGCGGGTTTCGGCAATCTTGCCAATGACCTGACAGTGCAGCATGCCTGGGGCCCTGGGGCCCTTCACAGGACTCTCCTCTTGGCATAAAGATGGGCAATACTTCAAAGTCTGGAACTGATTGAAAGTTATATTGTACTTATATATTACATATAATAGAATATAACATATATAAATATAGTTTATACTTTAATTATACATATTGCATATTATATAGTAAATCATGTATTGTCTATTATGTATTATCGCGCCTTGTGGCCTGGCAGCTCGCCACCCTCACCAGGCTTGGCGCCCTGGGCCAACCTTGACGGCCAGGTGTAAAACAACACCATGTGGGGAAAAACATGGGAAAAACATCTAACCTAATATATGATTCATATGATACATATGTCTCATATGGTATGTGAATATACATGATATATGACATATGAGATATGAATATGGATTTGTCCAGCAATGGAGAATGGCCCCAATTTATGGCTATTTGAACCTGGCAAAACAACGACAAACCCAACCGTTCTACATCTCAGCTTGCCCAAAACTCTTCAAGTCAACGCATCTACGCTCGGCATGAACAACTCGAAGTGACTCTAGCTGATTCCATCTTGGCAAATGTATCTCTCATGATCTGCTTGTCTTCTCCAACAGAATGTCTTGTTTCCACTAAAGGACTTGATCTGGAGCTCGTCTGCGTTCGCCAGATACTCGGCGGTCACACCAAAGCGTCCAGACGCCACCTGTCGGATAGGGTTCAAACATGGCTCACACCCGAACTGCCGGCTGAGTGTCTGCCAGACACCTGTCGTGAATCTTCAATTTAGAATGCAGTCACTCGCATTTTGAGAGTCCTATAACATTCCTATAACATTCCTATACATTCCTATACTTCAAGTTGAAATCCAACCCACCCTGAGAACTCTGCACCTGCTTGATCTTGGAGCGGAAGGTATCCCCTCCGACAATGTCCCATTTCACGGCACCGGCTTCAAACTCTCCAGGCTCCAGTTGAGTGAAACGCATCGGGTCCTGGCACATGTTCGAATTGTAAACTTTCTCAGAACTCATGCGCTTCATGAACATCTGCGCTACATGAAGCCCAAGTTTGATTAGCAGGTTGGCTCATGTTGGCTCTATACCGTCTATACCTCCGTTTCGCATTGCGACAGCTCAGTTTTTCATTGCACCTCACCACCTTCGCCCGTGTTGCTCTTTCCGCCAATTCGATTCATGGCGATGGCCATGGCTCGATGTGCCTGGACTCACATTCAGGAAAATATGTGGTAAAGGATGCACAAACGCTGGTCAAACGTCTTTCAAACCATTATATATATATATATATTATATATATAAACGTCGCACTATTGCAAAATATGGTAAATATATGTAAATATTTGTAAATCGAATTGTCTTGAACTTGAGCTAATTTCCATGTGCGCTGGGTTCAAGCGGATCTTACCCTTACCAAGTCACAGTGCCTCATCACTGATAGATCCAAAGGATGCGGCACCGGTGCAGAACCGCTTCACGATCTCAACAGCCGGCTCCACCTGCAAACAAACCAGAGAATCCTTGGAGAAAATCATCCAGCCGTCCAGCCTTGAAGTTCTGGGCGTCCCCACTTCCAACACTTCCAACACTTCAACAGGACTAAGCCCAAGTGCTCCAAGTGAGCCAAGTGGTCCAAAAGGTTACGCATTGGTGACCCAAAACGGCAGGGACAGGTTTGGTACAAATTGGTGCAGTATCAGGATGTATCAGGCCATATCAGGCCTCATTGAGCGGCACGGGAACGCACTCTTCCTCACGAAAGTCCAGCTGGCCACGGATCTCTGTTTGCTCAGTGATCCTGGCACTGGAGTGACAACTGGAAGAAAAGATGAATGGATGCAATGGATGTATTCAAAAATTTCAAAAGTGGGGAATATTCCATCAACTGGTCTATGGTAGTAAATTGATCATTGTGTCGGCTTGTTCTAGATCCCAAGTCCCCAAATGAAGCTGTGTGCATTTACGAGTCCACTACACCACTTGGTTCAGTTCCTAAAAGCTTGCGAGTCCATGATCAGGTCAGGATATGAAGCACTGACTACGGAACATTCGGGATTCTCAACATTTGGCATCCAGACCCAATGTTCCTCAATTGAAGGCATTGTCTTGTTTTTTGTGAGCAGAAGGAACAAGGAAAGTGGAACCTGTGGAACTCTCCATTTGGAAATCGGCGCGCGGAAGATGTCAGTTGTGCCAAGGTGACGCCAAGGTGCTTGTTCTGCCAGGTGGAGAACATCTTGTATGCGTCCGTGGAATTGTTCTGCGCCGCTTCTTGCCTGCCAAATCTGCCAACTCAGCAATGGCCAGTAACTCGTTGCACACTTGCAGAATTGATCCGAACTGATCCAAATTGCTTCACAATCTGTCAAGGTCTGTCAAGCTATCATAGTCTTACAGTAGTCTTACCACGTGACTGATAATTGGTTCAAGCTACATCTTGTAGATCACGTCGGGCGTGTTCCTCGGTCAAACATCGGTCTTGGAGGTTGGGGAGTTCGAATACCAAAAGTCCAAGCCATTTTGGACAAAACGCTTGAATAAGACGAATAAGACATCATTGATTGAAGGCAGGTTCTTTGCGAAACAGGCCCTTGGATGCTGAAATGCTCGGATCCCAAGATAGCAAGTCTATTGACTGTTCGAGGGGAATTGGTTGGTTTTGCACTTCATCCTTGTGCATTAACAGAGGCAGTAAGGGTACACGATGAACACCATGATGTGTACTCTTTTCGGGGTGCCTGCATTTGACCACAAATGGCAGAGCACGCTACAACGCCAGCCATAAAATCGTAGGAGACCTACGTCGCTGTCCTAGTTTCCTAGTTTCGTGGGTGACAGTACCAGCTGCAGGTGCTGCACCAAGCAACATGTGGATTTCGGTCTCATGGATGGACCGGAAGTGATACTCCCCAAAGTCATCCAGTTCTTCCACCTGCAAAAATGCAGGGTGAAAATGCAAAGTCACATGACGTGCCATGAAGTGTCATGCAGTGTCCAAAGCCGTCTGCACCGAATTAGGAACAAAGATGAACAAAGTAAAATGAACAGTTGAACTATGTTGAACTGTTACCCTCTCCGACCCTCACAAAACCTCACCTCTTCATCCACCAGCATTGGTTGTGGTCGTTCTGGGAAGGCCAATTTGTGCAGCTCCATCGCATCCTTCGTACAAAGGGTGAGGGAAGCATTGTAACAGGCTGCTCCATGACAGTTGGAAGCTGCTAAGTGGGGACTGCAATCTGGATAGTCTGCACATGTTTGTGGAGGGTTGCACCAAGAAAACTCTCACGAGGAGACATCTCCTGCGAGAAGATGTTGAAACCAGCGCCGTTCAAAACAAACTTGCCTTGGCCAAGTGAGCTCCTGTGTCACGATATGTTGAAAGCATCGGGCAGTTGGTCATTCACCCTACAGTAAGCATTCAAGAGATCAAACGCCAGGATGAACAAGTGATTTAAAGAGTGAAGAATAGAATACAGTAAAACTCAGAAAAACAGTTTAAATTCGAAAGTTTACTGCGCTACGCTATTTCGGTCGAGGCACAGCCAGTGAAACACTTGGAGATGACCTCCTTGTCAAGACCAACAGCTTGGAAGAGCTGAGCGCCCTGGGCCAGGAGGACTACCGGGCAGAAACCAACACCAACATAGACCAGCTATATCCTACCGTTAGTATCCGGTGATGCTGTTCAACAGTTGTGGCTTTGTAGCCACACAGGTTCAAACCTGACCGGTTTCAACGCAGAAGCCGGAAAGACTTGGTAAGGAGATTCAGCCAGATTGCTTCAAGATGAGATGGCAATAACCTTGTTCCCAGCTGGGATTGAACTGCCTAGGTCTACTTGGTTGGTGAGTGGAAAACAAATATCTGAGATTCATAGATGCATGCATCTCCTATCAATCAACCTCTCAGAGTCTCAGGCTCTAGAGAGACAGCACAACTGACTCAACTGACCGCCTTGTAGCTCTGCAGGCAAGAGATACCCATCTTGGACATGACCTTCAAGATACCTATTGCAGCTGTGTCACAAGCTGTCACAATCTGAAAGGGCATAGCCGGCATAGCCGGCATAGCCGGCATAGCCGGCATAGCCGGCTTGGCTGTTGGCGAGGGCCTCAGGCCCTTTTTCACCCCCGCCTGAGTCAGAGCCGGAGCGGAAGTTTTCGATGCGCTTGTTCAGGGGAAGACTGCAACCACGAACTCGCAAGAGGCTCAAATAGCCTGGGCGGAAAGGCTTTCGTGACTGGCTCTTTGGCAAGTTCTTAACTTTTGAACCAGAGTTCAAACAATTACTTCAGAGCTGGATCGGTAGAGTGGACACAGCAGGTAGCCTGCCCTTCTTTGAAAAAATAGATGAAGTTGGTCAAAGTGTCACTGATCTTGATGATCTTGTCACTGATGGAGATCATCCAACCTTCAAGAGCCTAGCCTCCCTCCATCTTTGTGAATGCAGCTGTAAATTCTTGGACATCTTGAGCCCTGAAATTGACAAATGGTCGGAGGAACCGAGGATTCTCCTTGATCCAAAGCAAAGAACAGCCTTCACCAAGCTGTGCCAAGTCACAGAGGTATGGATAAATCGCATCGCAGCCAAAGCCCAAAAGGCAGCAGAAGTGGTGAATCTCCTTAGGTCATCTTAGGTCGCTCCTGTGTGTTTCTGATGTTTCTGTGGCATGACATGGTAAAATTATGTAAAATTGGTCCGCCCTCAGCAGCTCTAAAAGGTACTGTATGTATTGGCACGGGATGGCACAGGATGGCACGGAGGTCGCAGCTGGTCGTAGCAGAGGGCCAATCTTAAAGTTTGATCAAGGGACGTAGGCATCCGCCGCTTCCACAATCAGCGCCACCTGAGCTTCGACGAACTTTGCGAACAATGATTCTGGCTTTTCTGAGGGGCAACTTCCCACAGGAGACGTACTACAACGCTGCAAAACGTCAACATGCTCTTGAGAAGCGACCTTATCTCTTTGTCTTGTCGTGGTTTAACATGACCTTGATACACATCTGCGAAAGACTACCTGTTTCGGGCACCTTGGCGCGGAGCTTCTTTGCAATCAAATCCTGATGAAGGGCTCCAACCGCCAACAAAGAACCTTAGTTGAGGCATCTCCGCATGATTCGAGGCACTCAAAGCATGCTTCCTCTAGGGTCTATGAGTGATCACTGATATCCAAGTAGCTGGCCACATCTTGCAACCCACTGCAAGTGGCCATGGACCACAACATCATAAATCTCGTCGCAATGACCCAACCACCCCTACCGACCGATGACACTCAACAGTTCCCCATATCTCATGCGATCCAGCTCTGTTCATTGTCCGAGTGGCTCACAGGAACTCGGCTTTGCCCAGCCTTGCGATGACTCAGTACCAACACCGCTGCACCATCGCCCAAGATGGCTGCTTCGGCCTCAACACTCGAACTGAATAGCGAGGCATAATGCCATTAGTGATGTGAAGTAATGTGAAGTAATGACTCTCACGGTCATAGCATGTCACAACAGACCCATACAGTGGACCCATGTGAGCGATGAGATGACCGTCCACATCAGATCACTCAGATCGCTCAGATCACTCAGCCGTTCCAATCAACGTGTGCCTCCTTACAGATCTGCTCCAAGCGTTCCTGGTCGCATGAAATCAACATGAAACCAACTGTTGAAGCGAAACAGGCAAGCCTTTCTGACTGCTTGGAGCAAGCGACTCACAAACAGAAACATGCAGTTTTCTCTGTCCACCGAAGTGAGATATCAAGTGTATAGATTGCAAGTTTATACGTATAATGATGTACATATTTTTTCACACCCTCTATGTAGCAACTAAAGATTAACTAAAGAATCTTTGTCAACATTCTGCCGCGCCTTCAGCAGGTTGTTGCCGCGGATTGCACGATCCGCCTGCCGCGCCTTGGAAGTGCTCTCATTCAAGCCGTAGGTCATATCCTTGGGCGAACCGAAGAGTCCCCGAAGAGTCCAGTGAGTCCAGTGTTCACCCCCGGTGGTGCCGTTGGTGGCGTTGGTGGCGTTGGTATGTCATGTGGAAAGCACCAGTATACTGCAAACTGAGGGGCATTCTATGTCCATTCTATGTCCATTCTATGTCCATTCTATGTATTTCTATGTTGCCAAACATTGGTCATTGGTCTGAATCCATTTACAGCATATATGTTCATTGCGGGAATTTTCTAGGGACATGTTCTTTTTAAAGTCAGTGTTTGATCCTCCTGGATCATCATAGCTGCGGGGGAGTTCATTCACGCCAAGTACCGTGTCAGTCCACCTGATGCTTTCTTCACTGTTGAGCTTTGTGCTTTGGACTCATCAACTGTATTATCACAGTCCCTTAAAAGTCCCCAGTGTCAAGATAGACCATGTCCCACGATGTCCCGGACGTCCCAGGTTTACATCAAAGCAGCCAGCACGACTGTTGGAAAGCCATCGTCCTTGTGAAGCTTCAGACAAGGCCACGAGGCCCAGACGCTAGTGATTTTCTCTACAATACTGGAGGGGTCTGGAGGCTTTGGAGGTAAAGACTGGATGGTTGGATTGGATCTTCTGAAAGGGGAAGAACTTCTGGAGCCCTTTCTGACTCGTTGCTCAAGAAATAAAACAAGGCAACCGGTCTTAGGCTCATTCTTGGGCTATCAAGTCAGCCGGCACCTGCAAGCCGAAGATAGCATTGTAGCGGCGGGGGCACCTCAGCAGAAAGGATCAGAAAGGAACCAAGATGCAAATAAGATGCAAATAAGATGCAAATCAACTTTGAGATCTGCGGGGACCTACTGACGCTCAGGTACTTTCCAATCGCCAAGCAGCAGAATGGGTGAGTCCAGGAAGACACGACGGCAGGCGTCAGGTGAAGGTTCCAACAGGCTTCGCTCGGGGCCAATGGGGCAAGTCAAGGACCTCAAGAAATTGGTTATAGGGCTGTCAAAAGCTGTCAAAAGCTGTCAAAATCTGTCAACCCAAAATTTGTACGCAACCCGCACAGCTTCACGCGTCTTTCTCAATGCATCTTACAAATCACAGGGTTTTGCCCACGGCCAAGAAATGTCTCTTGGTCCTGACAGAAGATTTGCCAAGCTACATGACATTGGCCTCGCGGATTGGATCAATGGGAGGATTGGTCGCTTGTGCGAATAGCTGTGAGAAGTAGTCGAAGGGCTGCCGAGGCATCTTGGACAAGCAGGCCAGTGGCATGTCCTTCCGGTCAAAACCCGCAAAAATGGAAGCACCATCTCACCATCCCGAATCCTAGCAATGGGTTCAGTTTCGGCCAAGCATCTTGGCTCTTTACTGCACCGTCTACATATACGTATCTACATTCTGAATTAGCATTGCAACCGCCCAAGAAAGGCACAGTTGGACCATGCCCCATGCAAGTACTTCACTCCTGACCCATGGAGCCCAAGGGTTCGCTTCCAGACTTCACCATGGGGGCGATAAGCATGTCCATCTTTTCCTTGGTGCCACTGAAGTTGTTGGAACCTTCTCCTTGATATAGTTCTGCTACTGATTGTACAGTAATACCAAAATAGAATTTGCATTAATTTGCCAATATCTATTGAGTTTTGCGAACCAGCTGCGTAGGTGTATCCGCAGTACTTCAAGAGCGGCAACACCCTCTTGTTGATCTGAGTCCTCGGCTGAAGCATGTCAACTCACCGATGGCTAGCAGAGAGTCCTCTAGTAGTTTGGGATTATGGCGAAAACGGTCCACTCCGTCCACTCCCCATTTCCACCCGGGACCATGGATGAACCCTTGGCCACGTCCGAGGGGCAGTTCTTTGCCTTCCAAACTGCCGAGTTCCTCTTCCAGCAGCTCTTCAATCAACGCGAAGTCACTCTTGGGCTCAGGACCCAAGCGATCCTGGCACAGGCTTAGCAACTGGCTTGGCAGATAACACTGACTAAACTGAGGATGCAAATTGAGCAGCAATAAGAAACAGTGTGCGCAAGAGAAGCTGTTTGGCTATGTTCTAATCTCCTTCAACTCCACGCTGTTCTTTTTCAAATATTCACCGTAGGGCTTCTTTGTGGCGTATCGCATCTTCAACTCAGTGTCCTCGATCATTCGGCCCTGGCACCAAGGGGAGGCATCTCTATCGGACAGAGGAAAGCCTCTAGAAATCTCTTCTGAGCCGCTTAAAAGACTCCGTGGACCAGAGCCAATCAACCCAGCTTGGTTGAGCATGACTTTGTGAGCACATCCTTGTGAGTATTCAATGGTCACAAGATGTCACGAGGCACTAGAGCCCAAAGTAGATTATGAAGGAAGTCTTGCATCTACGTAAGTTTACCTATATTCTATTCAATTAATCTTTGGCAAATGCTCACCTCCCATCCTCTGAGCCTGGGCAAAGTCCACCAAGAGCATTTTTCCTGGCCTCAAGCGGCCCTTGAACTGGACCTCAGGGTGCCGTTCTGGCTCGGGCCCGGCAAGAAAACTGAGTACCAGCCCCAGACCAGAGATTAAAACCCAACAGTCACTGCTGTTGGGAATTTTGCGTCACTAGATACAACTCATCCAGAAGTTGCTCACGCATGGAGCTTGTGGCATATAAATGGATCTTTTATGACCTTTAGTGACCTTCCATGATTCTGATCCAACCTCAATCCCGCGCCTCTTCTGGTCGGACATCCACTACGCCAACCTCTGAGGCCAAGATGAGGCGCTGGTCCTGCGCTTGGATGGTTCCAATGATAGGCTCCACCCGGCCCCCGGCCGCCCCAGCACAAGATGCGCAAGGTCCTTGGTGATGTAAAACCGGCCAGGACGCAAACCGTTGCGGTCCAAGGTGGCGCCAAATTGGATGCCATCCGTGAAGCAAACCAGTGCAGGGCCATCCCAGGGCTCCATCACGCAGGAAAGATACTTATAAAAGTCCTCGCCATTGGGTTTCAAACGCTTTCTCCAAACAAATCTAAGGGAAACAAGTAGAAATCAAATACTCATGGCGAAATTCTTAATGTGGAGGACAAGCAGATGGCAGTTCTGACACCCAGCTGGGACTGGTTGGAAGTTTAAAACATTTTTCGTTTTCCATCTTACCCTAGGATGAAGGGGTGCTGATATGTGTCATTCTTGACTGAACACTGAACACTTGCATGTTGGAATCTTTGCGCCGGTCCTTCTTCTCGGGCTGCATCAAGTTCCTAAGCTCTTTGGCCCATTACACAAGCAGCTGGTGGCAACATGAGTTCTGAGGCTCTTGGAAAGTCATGAAGATTTCTGGGTACAGTTCTTGAGATTCTTGAGATTCTTGAGCAGGTAATTCGGTCTTTTGCGGGAAAACATTCTGTCGAAACTACGTTGCCATATGTTGCCATAGCGGGTTCCGCTAGCGGATCCATGTGGGATCCATGTGGGACCGGCGCCAAGTGGCGTGTTCTGCCAGGCCTCGGGGATCACCATCATGATGACCTCTGCCAAGTCGCGGGTACCTGCACCGTGCACCGTGACGTCATGGCAATGTCATGACATGTCATGACAGTGTCATGACAACGAGACCATGGTGACCATGCTGTGGTACAGATTTCAGGATCGAACAGTATCACTGATCTCAGCCATCACCCATGATAGAGTACGGTCGTTTTGATTTTCATACGGTTTGATATGTTTTGATATGCTTTGATGGTTGCCAGCATGATCCACCAAAACCAGAACCGCCGCCATAACCTATCTGGATGACCTGCCTGCGGCCAACAACAGCTCTACCACGTTGTCCAAGAGAGCAGAGTCACTTCCAATGTCCTCGTCCACAGGGAAGAAGGCCTAAGAGTCACACAAGCAGAAATTCTGTAGCACAAGTGGCATCAATGATTGTATCAGTCCTCAAGTCTTTCAGGCGCAGATCAAAAGGTGTTGGTTCTGCTACAATCACTTCAAAGCACAGCTCAACTAGTCATCTCCCAGTTTGTTGAAAGGTAAACCTCTACCTAAGGCCTAAGGCCTAAGGTAGGATACAGCACTTCATCAGAAAGTAAAGGGAAAAAAAATGAAAAAAGGGAAATCAGAAGCTGCAGAACTTTCTTCAAAGCGTTTCACCTGCGGCAATTTCTGTGGCGCCTCCAGTGGAGCATCCCCAAAGGCTTTGCTGTTGGTCATGAGAGCTTCACGCGTTCGGATGGAGTTTCGATTGCCAGCCAGGGTGTTGATTTCGCCTTGGCCACTAGCGTCACGTTTGCCACACATTTGCCCCAAGTTTCTTGATCCAAATCTGCAGCACCTGTTCCATCTGTAGATTAAAGATATCAAATGCTCTTGGATGAAAGCTGCCTCCCAATAATATGGTTTGAATGGCTTCAGTTTGCAATGTTCAAGGCCATAAAGAAACGTCTTGTGCAACAGATTCACTTTGCGGAGCAGGGAACACTATGGCTGCACAGCACAAAGAAGTGGCTTTGGCAGCAAAAAGCAAATGCACTACAGCAACAAGTGGATTTGCAGCAGCGTCATTTAAGGGCCAAGGCAGCCAAGGCAGCCAAGGCAGCCAAGGTGCCATTGTGTGCAATGCGGCGGAAGGGATGAGCGCGGTTCCAGGAAGGGAAAGAGTTGGTAGAGAAGCGCGAGTGGACCTCAGGGCCCAGGACGGTCATCGGGGTCCGTGCGATGAAGAAAGTGAAGAGAGTGAAGAGTTAGGACGTTAATTCACGTTGCTTAGAAGGCTTGGAAGGCTTAGAAGGGCCTATATCCTGTCGGTTTTTGCTTCCGTGCTGTAGAGTGCTGCTCCGGTATCGACCAGCAATCACCTCCCTTAAAACTATGGGAAAAAAGAAACCATCACTGCAGAGACAACCACTCGATCAACACAAACTTACCTGACCAACCAGAGCTTCAGTTCTGGTGAATGAACAAGCCGAACACTGAATGGGGTCTTGAAATGATGGTGTATCAGTGTATCTGCATCCCAAAATCGATGGATTTCATTCCACGTGTTCACAGACGATAATCGAGTATGATCTGTGGTCCGAAATTGCACCACATCCGCAGATTGCTACGCCAAAAAACCAACGCCAGGAAGGCAGTGCATTGCTCAGACTTCCTGGTGCCAGCTTCTTTGATCCACAAGTCACACTTTCCACCTTTGGGCACTCAACCCTAAATATATCCTTGAATACAGGGTTTAGTTATGGCCGTCCGGGGTGGCAAACGCAAAACAGGTCCAATACCAAAAAATTCTGGCCTTTAACCAAAAAAAAATTGCAGGGGCAGCTTAAGATTTTCTGGATTCCCGGAGACATTATCCCTTTCAGTGACAGATGTGGAACAATACTTTTTGGTTTGCTTGATCACCAAGAATTGTTCAGCCGGCATTCGTCCGTTCACAATGAAGCCATCTTGAAAGAAACCACGATGAGATTCAGACTAAAACTATCACGCGATATTTGGATCTGTTCAACTCATCTGTCAAATGCAAACCCAGCCTTTCAACCTCTCCCAGAACCAAACACCCGTGGATAATCGGATTTGGATAGAAATTGAGCTTTCAAAAAATGGAATCTCACATGTCCTCAAGCAAGGATCATTGGTCGTGTTTATACTCAAAACATCTCAAAACGTTTTGTATAACGGAAAACCAATTTCTCGGAGTACTTCACCCAGATTCACCAAACATTATGTTTTGCATCTGCTTGAGTTTAGGGCCTCAAGAACTGGTTCATTCTCATTAGAGCAAAAGGCAAGCATTGGTTTAGCGAATTCAATCCTACTTTTATCGGCTGTAAGCAATTACATCAGGTAGGTAGATAGATAGATAGCTAGATAGATAGACAGATAGATTAGATAGATTAGATAGATTAGATAGATTAGATAGATTACATAGATTACATAGATTAGATAGATTAGATAGATCAGATAGATCAGATAGATCAGATAGATCAGATAGATCAGATAGATCAGATAGATCAGATAGATTAGAGATATTAGAGAGATTAGACAGACTAGATAGACTAGATAGACTAGATAGACAAGATAGATAAGATAGATAAGATAGATCAGATAGAGCAGATAGATCAGGTAGATCAGATAGATCAGATAGATCAGATAGATCAGATAGATCAGATAGATCCGAAAGATAGATAGATAGATAGGTAGATAGATAGATAGATAGAAAGATAGATAGATAGATAGGTAGGTAGGTAGATAGAAAGGTAGATAGATAGACAGACAGACAGATGGATAGATAGACAGATAGACAGACAGACAGACAGACAGATGGATAGATAGATGGATAGATAGCATAAGATAAGATAAGATTAGATTAGATAAGATAAGATTTGAAAAGATTTGCAAAGATTAGATAGATAGGTAGATAGCATAAGATAAGATAGGATTAGATTAGATAAGATTAGATAAGATGAGAAAAGATTAGAACAGATTAGATAGATAGATAGATAGATAGACAGACAGACAGAGAGATAGATAGGTAGGTAGGTAGGTAGATAGGTAGATAGGTAGATAGGTAGGTAGCATAAGATAAGATAGGATTAGATTAGATAAGATTAGATAAGATGAGAGGTTGATTAGAACAGATTAGATAGATAGATAGATAGATAGATGGGTGGATGGATGGATGGATAGATAGATAGATGGATAGATAGATGGATAGATAGATAGATATAGATAGATAGATAGGTAGATAGATATATAGATAGATTGGTAGATAGATAGATAGATAGATAGATAGAATAAATAAACAAATAAATAAACAAATGAACAAATAAACAAATAAACAAACAAATAAATAAATAAATAAATAAAAATAGATAAGATAGATAGGACAAATAGATAGATGGGGTAGATAGGACAGATAGGACAGATAAGACAGATAAGTCTGATAAGAGAGATAAGAGAGATAAGATAGATCAGATAGATCAAATATATAAGATAGATGAGATAGGATAGGATAGGATAGGGAAGGATAGGATATGATAGGATAGGACAGGATGGGAAGGGTGGATCGATAGATAGATAGGAGGTAGGTAGGTAGGTGTTGTACCAGGAGGAGTTCAACGGACTGCAATCGCGCTTAACCCAGTCATTCAGAAATACAGAAAGCAAAACCACCACACAAATGCATGTTCAGTGTCAAGTCCATGTAGTACTCAAACAGCTGGTCCGGCTTGAACTGCCCTGGATGCAACCCACAGCTGACAGACGGGTACAATACTAATGGCCATGACAGAAATTACCACGTTTCACTTTGTTTGAAGAATTTGACTTCGGGTCATGACAGAAGTTTCCCAGCTCCAAAGACTCTGACCAGATCTGCATTGAGAAGTCTCCCTTCTCCTGCCTTGAATTTGGTTTGTTCAGTGCTGTGACTGAATTTTGACAAATGCAATCGTCTTTCTGTATCATATTCACATCGGTGTGGAGAAACTATCCAAAAACATTGAGCCCTGCCCCGACAAGCACCTTTGTATGTGATTGTCCTGCAAGACAGTGAGCATACGAACACCTCCCTGGCTCGCAGTGCGACGGCACGGCGCAGCAAAAACAGTCTTGTCTCCAATGGCAAGCCTCAGCTGCTGAGCTGCTGAGTTGCAGTGTTGATGGGAGAATTCCTGGAACCTCTTAACCTCCGCTAACAAAATGTCTCAAGAATCAACATCACCCAATCCATCACCGAACCGCTGTCACTACTAGTCACTACCAACCATTTGTTTATATTCATATTTATATACTATCTATATATATATATTATATATATATATATATATTATGTATATATATATATATATATGTATATATTATGTATATATATATATATATTATGTATATATATATATATATGTATGTGT
>Ga0126342_10013904_pt1 | contig 14234 bp, 17 predicted proteins | sample Cyp1metagenome_FD_92528 | JGI IMG/M metagenome (GOLD analysis project Ga0126342, IMG submission 92528) | Coral microbial communities from Lord Howe Island, Old Settlement Bay, Australia - Cyphastrea 1 metagenome | ecosystem: Host-associated > Invertebrates > Cnidaria > Coral ...
GCAACAGGCGAGATGAGACGCACCTCCTAAAATCCATGCTCCAAACTTCTGGGGGCCTGGAGATACTTGAGTAGGCTTTTGGCAACAGCCTTTCAAAGTGGGGCCTGGGAAGCCCCAGGTATAGCCACATATTATTCAAACCCCACTTGTTCTTTACACATACATATCACATATTATGGTTGTGTATACCCTCTGGTAATTTGACATAGCTATAGAAAATTGCTCATTGAGTTCCTTGATTTACCGAACTTAAGCATGGTGATTTTCCAGTTTGCAAACTCTTAGTTTACCAGAGTGTCATCAAAAATCCAACATATACTACACATACATCCACATATTCCAATATCTATATAGATATATATATATACGTGTGTATATATATATTGTGATATATGTATATATATATATAGATATATAATGTGTATAGATACAGTAAACTCTCGCTGTGTAGAAGCCCTATGTTTTGACCCAGGTGTGGCGCGTGGCTCTGGACTACCTCTTGTTCCCCGGCGAGGCCGGCGAGGCGGTAGCCTTTCTGGACCCCGTGGCGGCGCATCTGGAGCCCCGGCGAACGCGGGAACCGGGGCGCCACGTGGCAACGGGGAGGGAAAAATGAACGAAATCTCTGGGGATTAATGATTTTCATGGGGCATATAATCCTAATATCCATATATGCTGTCTATATATATATATATACTGTCTTTCTCTATATATATATATGATATAGTCCATGAATTTTAGTGGATTTCTTCGGTCCAAGTAGCGTTTTTGGTGTTTGAAGCCCCCCAAAAACCAGCCCCAAGTACCGTCTGAGAAGGTGCTTGGAGCGGGTTCGTGGAAAGTTGTGAAACAGCTGATTACTGCTATGTTTGATTACCGGAGGGTACCGAGCCCATAGGTCCCATCGAGTTTGTAGGACTATCTTCTTTGTTTTACATCGTTGGCTGACGATTCCCCAAGAACCTCCGCATCCGTAGATGGCGTCTACCGAAATTTTGATGTTGTCATGGAAAGGAAACATGGTTGATATGGGCCAATCATTCGCAGTGACTCTAAAATTTCTGAAACAAAGCATCCACTGATCAGTGTTCATGTTTTTTTCCACTTTGGAAGCGACATCAGCATGTTCAGACACTCTCATCTGATTGTTATCTCATGTTTTGTTGATTAAATCATGTTAGATGCCCCAGTGTTTGTTGATTATATAAGTTCTTGTTGAACAGTGCAATCTACAAGACCACAGGAGAAAGCCAGCAAATCATCATCTAACAGTGTGCGATTCTTCATTTCAGGTTTTCAGATTACTTCTATTCCCAGCCCGCTGCGAGGAGACCCGCGAGTCGGGGGGCAACTGGGACGAGTCGCTGCGCGTGGATGGAAATTGCCTGGTGGAGAGCATTCATCCGGGATGGTCCCCGCTGGGAACAGGGCTGGTTGGGATTTCACCATTCAACTAACGGAGAAGCCTGCAAAATAAGGGAAAGATATGAGTTTCCACACCAAAAGTTGGCCCGGTTCATCGATTCTCGGAGTTTATTGAGCTTGATTTATTGAAGGGAAAACAATCAAGACTGGGATTCATTGATGGGCAAATCGACGGGAATACCATGGATTTTTTACCAAGTCTAGGCATGGTATTCGTGCATGTCAAAGACCCCAGATAAGCTGAAAACACACAAGCAGGCTAAGTGGGTTCTTTGACGGTTTGCTTTGGTTCTTCATCATGTTTTTCACCTTCTGTCGATTGAACCACCATGTTTGTCCATTGGAATTGGTCGGTGACGTCCGAATCCGCCATGTTTCATGGTTCAAATTGCTCACGGTTCAGCCAGCATTTGCACCACTTCAACCACCATTTTCTTTTGCATCTGTTAAAATACATCCCTAGCGGCGCGCCAGGTCCTCTAATATGTTCATGGCCGGACCAACCTTCACCTCCTTGGTTTGTCCTTCGAACTCTGTACCTTGGGCGGTCACGGATCGTCACGCGACATGGAGAACACTTTGGTGTTTTTGAGCCTGAAGAAATGATGATTGTTTAAGAAAAGATCCTTCAATCATGAAAAAATGTTTAAACATTGTAACATGGTCTAACTATGTCTAACTCTAACCATCAAAACTGGTGTTTTAAACATGCTTTTGCCACGACAGAAGAGATGTTTTTGGTGTGTCTGTGCCATCCCCTTGCGGAAGCCTCAGGTGGATTCCGGGCGACAACAGGAGTTGATCGATGCAGCGGGAAAGCGTGTGGCCAGCAAGGTGCGTTTTCGATGGGATCATGTGATGAATTCACCCATAGATGGCATATGTGTTGGTTAATACATGTTATAATTAATCATTCATAACCTTCTGAGTAACCATAGTTAGTTTACCGATTTATAGATGGGATAATATGGGATATGTTTTTTACTTGCTCAGTTTCTCAGTACATTTACTAGTGCTTCTATAAACTGATCGAGTAGTGGACCTATTTTAATGAGGATCTAGTAATGGATTGGATATAGTTTTTGTGGGGGGAACTATAAATGGATGATCTCTCCAATAGTAGGTTTTATGGGTATGCTTTACAGGGTTTTATTAACCACAACCGCTAATAACAGTTGAATAACCATCTTTTTTGGGGGAGCACCTTTGGAAGGGCTTCGGAGGATTTCCATCAAGAAAAAGTTGTTTGTGAATGGTGGAAATCGGTAAATCACTGTGTTTCTCAATGATTTGAGCTGCATTCGGAACATCAAGCCTTGCCTCAGAATGATCTCACAGGAAGTTCTACACACCATGTTGAAATGTTCCCCATGAATTATATGGGAAAACCCCTTCATAAAATATATGGAACACGGCTTGACACGTCCCAAAAAAAAAGTCAATGGCTTGACACGTCGCGCCGTGGCGTCGTTCTTTGCGAGGCCATTGATGACTACTACTCCGGGAGTTGGGTGGCCATCAGTACCATCACGTTAAACGGCGACCTGGCGCGGGCGGCACAAGGCGGGAACCTGGGGCCACGGTGGCCACGGTGGCCACGGTGGACGGTGGTGTGTGCTATGTTGGTTTTGTTCTGAGAGCTATGTTGGTTTATAATTTCAGCAACCCCAAAAATGGATAGAAAAGGTTGGAAACCGGGAGAGATGAATTGAATAATTGAATAGCATCTCAAAGCTCCTGGAAACACTGTTCTATCTTTAGAGGTGTTTTTTCCCTTGAGTCATGGATAGAGGTTGCAGCCAAGATGGCATTTTGTTTTGGTAGAGTTTCAGCTGATGATATAGATGTCCGGTTGGAGATGACTATAGGTTAGCTCAGACTTCTGCTAGATATATCATATTTCTGCAGTTAACGCGGTCTGTAAACCAACTTAAAACTGGGGGTCACCACCTTGCAAGTGCTAACAAGTGTTGCAGAAGAGTCTGAGACTGAGGGGCCCATTCACTTCGTTGGCAGAGTTTGTATGGCTACTTTGGAACAATGATCCTTATTTTTTTAGATGTGCTGTTTATGGGATGATATTAGTTGAGGAACTGGATGTTCAGATGATTCCCATGAGTCCAGAGTTCATGTGGCTACCAATTCAGTTTGTACCCAAGGTTGCCTCCCAAATGGCAAAGAACCAGTTGCTAGATATACGTTGAGGGAGAACTGAAAAGAGGTTCTGGCAATAGAAGAGCTAGACGATTTAACGTGTTGAAGATGTTTACTTCTAGTTGAAGTGTTTAATTACTAGAAAGAACTTGCCATCTGGTATATGGTATTTTTAACACACAAAAAAACACGTTTGAAATCATAAGTCCATGCTTGTTTTGTTCATATGCGCTTTCGCAATCCAACAATTTCCAACCTGGCAATGGAAAATCTACGATGGGTCAACTTTCCATCACTTCAAAGCAGCGTATGAAAACTGGAAAGGAACGTTGTACCGGTTTTGTGCTGGGGATGATGACTTTATATGTTATTATCCCATGATCTCTTCGATCCCCGATGTATTGGGAATATGACCCTCTGGTAAACTTTACAAAATAGAAAATCACCATTTTGTGGCTAGGTATATCAACATATATCAACATATATCAACTATAAATGGGGTATGTTCAGTTGAAACTACTGCAAAATTACCCCATTTCATGAAATTGGTAGAAATTGGTATAGCCCATTATAAATAGAATTCATGGGGTATTTCATGGTATATCAACTACTTAAATTACCGTATCGGGTATCCCATGAATTCTCCCATGATCCGGCAGGCTCCGGCCTGGGTTCTGGCACGGGAACGGGCACCACGGGCACGACCACAACGGCGCCCACCACAGGTGCGAGACAGCAAGAAGGGTAGGGTAGGGTACAGTAAGGTAAAATTTGGTAAGATAGATGGATCGATAGATAGAATTAGATAGATAAGTACCTACCTGAAGTAACTATATCTACGTGCTCCAATTTATGGCAGTGTCATTTTAGTTTAATTTGGGACAATTATGATCGGCCATAACAAGGTACCCAAGGTACCATGTTTTGAGACAAACCCACTTGGATGATTCCGAACTTGCCACATGTCCGGATGTTTGTCAGGGCCAACGACCACAACCACCACCACTGATAGTGGCTCTGGCATGTGCGCTACTACGGGGCAAGACTGTCGAAGCAGCGCTTGTTGTGAAGATGCAGGCTTCACATGCTACTCAGACTTGGTTGGATGATCTTTTTGATCGCCTCCTGCAGTCACATGTCGTAACTGCACGCCTGTCCAAAGTACATCAAACAATGCAATATGGGGATGAGTTAAAACTACCACAGCCTTCTTTTTGTGGGGATGAACGGATGAACATCCATAAAAAAGTACCACCAAGAAGACTCAAAAAGATGAGAAGTCTTTCCCGGATGGTATATAGATTATTATAGATGATATTTACCTCGTAGTTCGAGGTTTCCAGCTTTTCTATATGCAGTGGAGTTACTATACCAACGATTGTTGGTTTCACCAGGTACCAAGGTTTTCACCCATACCCATATCATACTATCATATCATATCATATCATATCATATTATATCAAATCACTGCTTTCGGATCGGAGCGGTGTGTTTGAACATTTGTTGTATACCACCTTACATGGTATTTTTTTATGGGAAAATCTATCTGCGGCTCTTTTTAACCTCCATTAATGATGTAGGTGTGTCCAACATGGGCGATATTAGCCTCAAATGATCTCACATGTAAAGATTACCCCCTGGTAACTTAACATAGACCGTGAAAATCACCAATTTATAGTGGAAACTAGTCTTCCAACCCCGATCTGGCAGGGTCTATGTTAATTTACTGGAGGGTAAATAATATCAATTAGTGGGAAAATTATCAAAACCCTTGGAGGGATACTCTATGTTTGGGAGAAAAAAAACATGGTTTACTGATACGGTGGTTTCTGCTAGTAGCCTGGCCCCAACTGCTCAGACAGTCCACTGACGTCGCAGCAAGGCTATGAAAAGAACGAATACTGGGCCTCGTGTCGTCAGAGCTGTGAACCTGGCGAAGTGAATCCCAACGACGATCCGGATGCCTGACGCAAAAGAGGGCGACTCATTTTGGGTCAGAGAAATGCTTAAATGTCACCCGGGGGATTGTTCATGATGAGAAAGCCAAGAAAGGGGGGATATAAATATATTGTATTGATGGTAAATCTAAGAAATCCCACCTTGATTTCATTTTTATTGGCCTTGTCGAGATCCCATGCGACTGGCATCCCAGGACTTCCAAACCCCCTGGACCTGTGCCGTCATTGGTGCCACCACCACGCCCGGCACCACCACCACGCCCGGCACCACCACCACCACCACCGGCACCTCGCCTGGCACGACATCGTCGCCGGGCACCACGGGTGGCACCACGACGTCGCCGAACCCAGCACCGGGGCAGGTCTTTGTGACGAACTCAGCGGGCTCGGGCGACTTGCTTCAAAATGGGGGCCGCATATCCCCCAAATGCGATTGAGTAAGTGAATGTGACTTGGGCATATTTTAGAACAAGCGAGCTAGAATTTAGAAGAAGGATGAAGAAGGGGATTTCATATGATTTCAGGTGATTTTTCAGCATAAGCCACTAAGCGATGGACCCAGAAGTTGCGAGGTGGTCGCAACTTCTTATCAGCAGGGTTGGTGACATAGCGATGGGAAAATACTATTCAACATCACCACATAGAGTCAGGTCGGTGAAATTGTGTTTGATCATGTTTGATCAAAATCATACAAGTGTTCAAGTTACATGAGGGATAACAGTATCCTCCCAGTCAACATCTCTCATTCAGTTCTTGTAGTATCACCGGTCCTTGTCCTCCCATGCATGATTACTTTCTTGGTTGTGCAGCCAAGTCACTATAGTTATGATATTGTTACAAGCCAGTCGCAGGATGTTATAGGATATCTCCAGAGTTTTGATATGAACATAGTATGATTTAGCTGACAGGATATATCCCGCGTTAAATATATATATATATATAATAATATGGATCTAAAACGGCTCCATCAACAACTTACATCAACTTACAGAATTCGCATCCCATCCAACTTCACCACATCCCCCAAAAAAGAATGTCCATGATATCTATATTCACAACTATAATGCTGACATGGGATATCTCCCTATATAATATGCTGGCCGTGGGATATTCCCGTTGTATTCTCATTATATCCTACTACCCATAGGATCCATATATGGTATATATGCTAACATAAAGGGGGTATATTGATGGGATCCATGTTACCATATATAGCAGCACCATGGATCCGTCATGGGTACTAAATATAAACCAACTTAGTGTCCATTAGAACTTGGTGATTTTCAGGGTCTATGTTCATTTACTACCTTCTGGTGAACTAACATAGCAATGGAAAATCACCATTCTTAATCGGAAAATCCACTATAAATAGCCATTTTCAATTGCTATGTTAGTTCACCAGAGGGTAGAGGGTATATCCTACTATAGATGGCCATTGGTCGAGGCAAGGCCCGCCTCTTCGAGTTCATCGCTGCGCTGACGGATCAGCCGGTGCCCGGGTCACGGGCCCGCGCCGTGCATTCCTCGGGCGGCGCGGCTGGGGGCGTGGTCAGCGAGAGCCAAGGGTGGCCCGGCATGGCCCGGCCGCGAGAGCCATGGCGGTTCAAGGTCCTTAAAGATGGGGGTTTGAGTGAAATCATGTGAGATCCATATCTGGAATACCCTCTGGTAATTTAACATAGCTATTGAAAATGGCAATTTATAGTGAGTTTTCCCATCAAAAATGGTGATTTTCCAAAGTTTTGTTACTTTACCAGAGGGTAATGGTATATAAATGTATGTCATATGGTATATCATCACTATGGTATATAAATAATCGTATACTATATGGTATACAATATTGAATCAATATCCTAAATACGGTACTACCCTTTGGTAAGATTTACAGTTTGCAATGGACAATCAATCCATCTTGGGTAAATCAACTATTTCTATGGGCCATGTTCAATACCTATGTTAAATTACCAGAGGGTATGTAGTATGGTCTATCATCACTATGGTATAAGATGATATAAAGATCTAATTAAATAGTGATGATAACTGGATGATAAGTGGAGTTTGGTTAAATGGGTCTGTCTGAAAATGGTGTATACCCCCCCAAATGGTTCTTTTAATAGGGAAACTAATGGGTCAGCAATGGATTCATGGATGGTATATATCTGGATGATACTTGGATGGTATATAGTGGTATAATATGGTAAAATAAACAAAACATGGGAATATCATTGGAATATCATAATCAGTTGAATCAATATCATTGGGGTCTGTAGTTAAATCAATATAGTAAACCCTTGGAGAATCCATGAAACTCATCTATAAAAGGGGTTTTAATGAAGTTCAATTAGTGTTTTAATCCACCGGGATGAATTATTCTGAGATATATGTGGATGGTAACTGGTTGGTATAAATATCGTACAATGAAATACAATGAAATACAATGAAATACATACAATGAACAAAAAAAGGGAACATAATTGGAATATATCTATGATTAATATATCTGACTGGATGAATCTGATCACGACCTCAGGGTGATTTTTTTGTTGGAATGATGGTTAGTAAGGGGAATCGTCACCACACGGCCTTATTTGATCTATGTTCACTTTAGTGAATTATTCTAATTCAGCCAGATTAGTGTAGATATATATATATACTGTATATATACTGTATATGTATAATATATATATATATGAAAACCAACAACCAATAATCTCATTGACATTCAAAGTGCGAATTAAATATGTCACACGATTTCACACGATAAATGAACATGGGTCAATGGTCAATGTCAAAGTACCAAAATCATCCAATTTTTCATTTAGGTCAAACTGCTGTTAGCTGAGACCTCATCGTGACGGTTAAGGGCCTTTACCAGTTCTAACTGGTTATAAATGGTTATAAATGGGGTTATCATTCCATAAATGGGCGCATATATAACTGACTTACAACTGGTATTTCGGGCCATAACCGTAAGATACGATGGATATATTGAGATCTCTGGCTACTTTTGGTTCGTTTTTTTTTGGAGATGAGCAACATCAGGGCATCACCAGGGTTTTAAGCATGGGTTTCCCCTTGTTTTCCCCTCTTTGGGAGGTTCAAAGGTTGAAACGTTGGCGCAACAGGGAGCTTCCAGCCGCGAAGTTGATGGCGAAAGTAGTGAGGGAACATGTGTTGTCACACCTATACAAGGTGCTGGTAAAAATGGTTGGAGGTGCAGCATCTTGTTTATTATACGTAACACTATTTAAACCAAAAAAACACTACTACACTATACTACACTGATGGACAAGTGACCCTCGGTGGTTTTTTGAGGTTTTGTGTTGTTTGAACAAATCTGTCCAAAGGTCATGTTGTGCTGGATTTTTGTGGCATGCTGTTGTTTCTCGCTATGAAAATGGCTGTTGTTTTTTGTCACGGCCCAAAAAAAAAACGGGCGTGTATGGAATGAAGATCTGCTGATTGTCTGCCTGGTTTTTTACGAATGCAGACTATGAACCAATATGAACTAATATGAACCAACATGAACCAATAACTATAAACTGGTTGGTGGTTTGGAACATTTTTTATTTTTCCATATATTGGGAATAGTAACCCCAACTGACTTTCATATTTTTCAGAGGGGTAGGTATACCACCAACCAGATAAACTTGTTGCATCCTTTTCACTATGAAACATTATTTACGAGGGACCCACGTTGACGACGTTGATTTCCCCTGGGATTTTTTTTCTCTGATTCTCCTGAGGTATGGTCTGCTTTTGTCCGGTGCCCTGCTGGCTGCTATGCCTGAAGATCAAGATCGACAAAAGCTCATGGACTACACCTATGAAACCTGGCAACTGCTGAGTTTTGTGTATAGAAATACGGCTACCCTGTGGTAAACGTTAACAGTTTGCAATGGAAAATCACCATTTTGAAGTTCGGTAAATCAACGAACTAAATGTGCCATGGTCAAGTTAGGACTCTATATCCATTATGTTTGGATTTCCATAGCTTGGTGAGTTGTGTCTATATTTAATTCTATAAGAGATAGGCCGCATCAGCATCAAACTCGGACGGAACACGTTCTTCCAATGCCCTTTGGGATCGCATCCCACTGAGTTCCAGTATGATTGGGGGTTCGAAAATCACATTCCGGAACCATGGTCTTGGCCTACAAAATACCATCCGACATTTAGATTGAATCTCCAGGGAGAGAAAAAAAAAACATAATTAAAACCCCCATTTGTAGATTATTTTTCCATGTATAGGGGATTGCTCATGTTTTTTTTTGTTTTTCTGATTTCCGATAAGGAATCAGCGCCACTAAGGAAATGTTCTTGGGATGGAGGCGCATGTGTGAACTTTCCAAGGCGCTCAGCGGGAGGGCACTTGTGGATTGATCCAGTCACTTCAAGGATCGGTTGTTGAATCGTGGTATATTAGTCCCATATGCAACCCATGGTGCTGGAATATGAATCCCAACATTTCCCCGAACAAAATCACCCAGTTTTGTAGGTAAATATACCAGCACCATGGAGCATATGGGAGTGAGACAATTATATAAATTATTGGGTTAATCATCATTTACAGTTTATTTTCATGAATTTTCCCACTAATAATTGTTTAATATCCAGTATATGAGTGGGCAAATTCTGTAGATGATTAAATTGAATATTAATGGGAAAATCATCAATGGTGTTTGAATATGTTTGAATGGTATATTCATGGGCAAATCATTGAACTAAATGGTGATATTGTTGGATAATTTTATGGGAATAAAATGGTATAACTAACCAACTATAATTCACCCATTGTTTGTTCAATAATCCCAGCCCCCTAATATTATACGTGCCCCGTAAAACCATGGTTTAGTAGGGGGGTGCAGTTGTGTTTGGGACCTTCTCATGTGCAGGCGAGTGGCAGCTGTCAAGACGACGAAGGTTTTCAATGTGGAGGTGGACAGTTCCCATGTTTGCCGCACTGGAAGTTTGACGATGATCTCAAGAACGTCATTGGATCAGGCGCAAAAAAGCACCAAAGACGATTTGACGTGATTTTGACCAAGCATTTATGGGGAGATCATGGGGGTGAAATGGGATATATAACGATATATATATATATGCTGAGCCCCATATATATATACACTAATATTACAACCAACAATTATGGGATATATAGGTTCATTGATCTCGATAAATGATTGCTTCTCTCTGGATGGCATTCTTCTAGTTTGTGTTCTTTCCTGGTGAAAATCTAAGTTCTTGGTGCCGTTTAGGATGCAGGACCTATACTTTAGCCTCCAGAAAACGTTTACATAGCGAAAATGGCCCATGTTTTTTGTATTGAGGAAAAACTGGTGATTTTCCATAGCTATGTAAAGGTAACTACCGGAGGGTACCCTCTGGTAATTTAACATAGCAATGGAACATCACCATTCTTAATGGGAAAATCCACTATAAATAGCCATTTTCAATAGCTATGTTAAATTACCAGAGGGTATCTGATTTCTTGATGTTCAGCCGCAATACCTCGGGAAATTTCAACCCTCTGGTTATCAGCTCCGCTGGAAAATCAGTGCGTTGATTTTCCCACTGGATTTTCCAGCCATGTTTGATACACAAAAAATGGACATGTTACCCCCAAATGTTGGTACTAAGAACCACATGTTTACATTATATATGATTCTTGATGGTTACTTCGAGATTCAATTTACTCTTGGGTCTGCAATTCTGTTGCTGACAAATCCCTGGGGACTAAAAACACATCCAAAACCCCAAGGTGGGCCCCTAAAAAAACTGATTTTTTAGATTGCAGTAACCTCATTTGATTGCTGGTAAATGCCTAGTTCTGTTGGTTGAATCACATTAGTCCTGCTTAAGACCCATATTAATGCTGCTTAAATCCACATTTCACCTCACATCATCTTAAATCTAACATGTGTCTTGTCAAAATCCCACTTGTTTGCTGGTGGCAATACTCACTTTATCTCATGTTTTAGTTGTTTAATCACTGTTTAATCATGTTTAATCCTCATTTTCGCTGCCGGGATGGCGACTTTTGGATCGTTTTGCTCTCGAAAATCGATGGAAAATCCTCAGGTGCAGCCCCGGACGGCGACGCAGATGCCCTCGCTGGGATGCTCTTCGCGGTGCTGTCCCTGGAACGGACGGCCGAGGCCGCACCGTGGCTGGAGGAGGCGACTCCGTGGATCCCGTGGATCCCGTGGATCTGTGGAGCGATGGTGGAGATAGCCTCTGGTAAACTAACAATGGGAATGTCAGGGGACAATGGTGATTTAATGGGATTTCATGGGATTTAATGGGATTTAATGGTGATTTAATGGAGATACACTCTGGTAAACATACCAAAAAAATCAAAAAACGATGGAAAATCACCATTGAAATAGTGAGTTTTCCCATGAAAAATGGTAATTGTCCATACTTATGTTGATTTACCAGAGGGTATCTTTGGGGTACCTTCTGGTAAACGTTTTCAGAAAACTATGGAACATCACCATCTTGAATGGGTAAATCAACTATTTGGACTGGGTCATTTTCAATAGCAAACTGTTAGTTTACCAGAGGGTAACCTGGCTGCTCTAACCGTAGATAATTGAATGATCATTCCATAGACTGAATGATTTTGATCGGCGAAAATTGGTATTCTTACTACACGTTACCGCTTGATTATGCCAATGGTCCTCCTTGTATAGATTTGGGTGTGGGGAGCAAAGGTGTCAATCTTCGAGGAAATTTTGAGGTGTTTACCCAATGCCCAATGCCATAAATTGATCACCAATTGGATCCAATTGGTGTTCACCAACCCTCCTGACCATTAACCATTAACCATTCATAAATCCCCTTTATATATCTTGAATCCAATTGGTGTTTATGTCTGGGTATACCTGTTCGGGATGACATAACATGTCGGCCAGGTGGTTATTTGCTGAGATGGTCCATGATTGGGTTGACCGCATCGCGTACATCATATGAGATGATAATACATATATATATATATATATAATCAATATATATATATATAATTATATATATTATTTAATATATACTACTAATATATGTAGATATATATATATGGGTAAATTATAACGACCTCACTGCGACCTCACTGGAATCATGGTTAGTAAGGGGAATCATCCCCAACTAGCCTTAATTCAGGTCAGTGAAATATTATAATTTACCCAGATAGAGATATATATATATATATATGATATGTTATATATATATACGGACGATCTCACATGGCTCCCATCATATCTCACCATAAATATTGATGATATTGGTGTTTGGGAGCAATGGTTCAAACAAATGTCCATTTTTCATCTGGGAGGCTGGAGGCCTACGGCAATCCCCACACATGGGAATGGGTCAAAATTGGAAACCTAAGGGAGCACACCACACACAAAGTGTCATTAACGGGGGAACCATTCAATTTGTTCAATTTGGCGTTTTATTTTGACCCAAAGCCAAATAGATCGAAGGAATAAAAATCGGGATGGAACATAGATGATCCTTGCCCTCATGATTTGCAGGTTTCCAACTGTTCTAATTATATGTTTTTGTTTCACTGTAATTACATTACGTATATATATATAGAGAGAGAGAGATAGATGTTGAGGATGTATGTAAGATCAAACAGTTGCTACCTAGACTCAGACAAATACTGTACATAGGCAGTGACCAACATGCCGCTAGCATTGTTCCGCACATACATGTCTATAGGATATATGGTCACAATATTTTTGGTATGAAGGGATGTTTTATCCTGAAAGACATGACACCGGGGGGAAGACAATCCACACCTTTTCTACGGGGGATGTGGTAATCCGTGCGCCCCCGTGTTTTTCCGGCAGGTTGCTCAGTGGACCTATGAGACTTGCAAACAGTGGCTTTTTTTCGCTGGAGGGGGCCAGAAGAGGATGGGTACCAAGCCATGGAGAAATAAACCGAATGGTGGGTGAGTTAAAAATCCTAACATAGCAGATATGTGCGGAGTTCTGCATATATTATTCATATCTTCTAGATTTAGATTCAGATTTGGCTTTAGATTTGAGTAGTCATGTGACATTTTTTTTGGCAAAAGCAGCTTCTTCAGCTTTGCAGACACAGCCAGGGATTTGATGTGGTTCCAGAGGTCCCAGTGGTCTCGGTGGTCCCAGACAGTGGCATGATGATGTTCCGAAAATCATCAAAATCCATAAATCCTTAAATGATCTAGGAAAAGCCTACAAGATATGAATAACAAGTGACATATAGTGACATATTCTACGATATCAAAATGCTGGCGACTGATATATAGTGTTTTAATCTTTTCTAAAGGGTTACTGCAGGGCTTTCCGAAAGCATCTAATGGTCAAAATCGACTCCAAAAATCACCAGGATCCAATTGGGCATGCGTCAAACCTATTACCATACCCATATGCTCCATGTATGGAACATTTACCAACATTTGCCCGAAAAATCACCCAGTTTTGTAGGTAAATATACCAGCACCATGGGTTGCATATGGGATATGACTGGGGGAATAAACATCCATTCACGTGGCGATTTTGGGGCTGCCAATGGTTCCAAGATGTCTACCCAGGTTCTACCTAAGCTCCACCGTCTCCTCCTCTTCGGGCGCTCATCGCATTGTCAAGCTGGGCTCCTGCTGGGGTGGCTGGGGCAGCCAGGGGCAGAATCCCAGCTACCACGCGC
>Ga0126342_10013905_pt1 | contig 14233 bp, 9 predicted proteins | sample Cyp1metagenome_FD_92528 | JGI IMG/M metagenome (GOLD analysis project Ga0126342, IMG submission 92528) | Coral microbial communities from Lord Howe Island, Old Settlement Bay, Australia - Cyphastrea 1 metagenome | ecosystem: Host-associated > Invertebrates > Cnidaria > Coral ...
ACCTCAACCACGACCATCCACGCCCAGTGTTCCCTGCCGGACCTCAACCGCGAGTATCCACGCCAAGTGTTCCCTGCCGGACCTCATGTAGGAAGATATGGGACAAAGAATGTGCAGAAGAAACACCAGACCTTCCCGGTCAACCACGACCATCCACGCCCACTGACATGTTTATATCCTGTTTGACAGACTGACATGCACAATGACCTGCCAGGTGAATCAAATGATTGGGATAGTTAGTTGGGCAAAAGTCCCGTGACAAAAGCTTCAGACAAAAGTGGTGTCAACAAGCTGTTTTGAAATGTCATGGTGGGGATCACTCGAAGCAAAGTAATTAGTTTTTTTTACGGTTCCATGGTAAACTCTTAATTATACAGGGAGTCATGGAAGAACTGAACCGGGAAAAGAACTTGTTCAAAACTCTAATGGCCTGGATCATGTTGCACCTCCTAAGGGTGTCTCAATAGCGGCATCTTATTCAGCAGATCCCCCCAGCATCCACCAAGATTTTCCTACAAGGTGGTGCCCCCCAGTTCGGAATCCCGTTCAGTTTGTGAACATAACTCCAATTTCACTATGGTTTATGGTAGATATATCTATACTATTCCTATGGTTTATAAACCAACGTCCCATCACTGGGGGGCGCACCAAATTGTAGCATGATTTCCTAACCAGTATGGTTTTGCGTCAAGACTGACCCCAGACCGCCCAAGTTGGAGAAGTTGCTGTTTTCTCCAACGGTTTCCATGACATGGCTACAACATGGTGTGTGCTATGGTCATCCATCCCATTAATAGAAATCCAAACATCATCTGGGTCCAATAGGGACACGCACACACATATATATATATATAAACATTTGAATCCAAATTCAAATGACTTGACTACACATGGAGAATCAGCTTCCTGGCGGGCTACCACTTATGTCCTGGTCTATGTTTGGGGATGATATCTGGTGGTGCCTTTCAGTTCTAACTGGTGTATCAACGACATCTCTCGTAAAAGCTAGTTTAAAAACAATTCTATATGTACAAATAGTTATACATATACATAATAATATATATATAATATGTAATAAATAATATATATATAATATTTAATATATATATATATAATATTATTTAAATATATATATATATAGTAAACAAATATATATATATATATATACATAGTTAGCTATAAGTTATAAACTAAACCAATTTTGCGATTCCGAGCTGTGGCACCACTTGAAAAAAACACCAACACCATCGTCCCACCAGATGGGTTGCCTCTTTCACGTTGCGGTGAACGTTATTCTCTTGAATCTCTTTCTCTTCCTCTTCTCGCTTCCTAAGCACAGCCACATCACCTGGCGGCTGCAAAACGCCACCCAGAAGGAGAATTCTGAAAAAAGGTGGGGATTCTCCCAATGTCATTTACAGCTGCCATTTGGGGATGATTTTTACCATCCATCTACCGCAAGATTGGGAGTTTATAACATGAAATATGTCATCTATGATAGACATAAAATACACAATAATAAATGTGCAAGCCGCGTCTTGACGCAGTTGCCATCAACATCTTACTTTTCATGTTGTACACTCAATCTCAATCAAATTCAAGGCCACTCCCGGCGTCTGCACCTCGACTTCACCCAATTTGGCAACTCGATTCCATAGATTTCCCGTTCAAAGGCAGGAACGCAACCATGATTGAACGATGCAATATAATATATACAACATATGGCCATTTCAGTGTGTATATATAGTATACCATGCATGTGCATTATTTGTGTGAAATTAAAGGTGTGTATAGAAGTAATATGTTCGCAGAAAAAATCAATAAATAAATAAATAAAGGGGTAAATGTGTATATATATATGATGAGGATGAGGATGAGGATGAGGATGAGGATGAGGATGAGGATGAGGATGAGGATGATGAATAAGATATGCAAATATAGAGACCACTCCAAGCGTCATCCGAAGCTTCTCAGTTCTCTTCTCCTTGGGGTCGCTTTTTTGTGCACCAGCTCTGAGGAGCGATCAATGGTGGAGGAGAAACAGCCCCGTGGAAAATGCATGAACAATGCTTGCAAACCATCAAGAATAGAGATGTTTAATGGGATTTAATGATTTAATGGTTAGACATGGTTCTTATGGATTTGTTTCATTTCATTTTACTAGTAGTAGGATTTAAGGGGATCTAGCGCCATTAAAAAAACAAAACATGGCAAACCCTGTCACCAAGACAGCATCTGCAAGAAATTCAATGCTTTTGTCCCAGCAGCCTCCAGCAGTCCCCAGCAGCTCACCATCCAATGGGCCCAACTGCTGGGTAATTTTTTACCAGGTGATCAAAAAGTCTTCGGGCGACAATCTCAACGAGGGTTTCCTGCTGCCGTTGCAAAAACTCATTGGAAGAGCTTGGAAGGCGCTGGCAAAAGATCCTTCTTGAGGTTGCCGCAGAGAAGTGGATCACATGGAGCCACTTTTCATCAAGGGAAACACCTCCCCACGACAAGTCTAGGTGTTGCCCAATCCGGTGCTCAAGGTCAAACCGCCGGTGGTGCCCTATCCCAACCATCAGTTCTTCTGCTGAGGCCCCCTTAGCCCAGACTGACTAGCTGATGCTAAATGGGCCTAGTTGGGGTTCACTGTGTTGTGGGGCGTTTTCATCATCCATGGCGCCTTAGCCCCCTGAAAAGCAGTCAGAAAATGGCTCTATCCAAGCCAAGATATCTATTCAATGGTCCTCTCCACTTCAAGTTATATATTCAATGGCCCGCTCCAAGCCAATTTATCTATCATGTGGTTGGGAGACTCTATTTGTAGCTCCCCACATCTCCGCACTTAATAGGGAACATGGATACCCTTAGCCCAATTCACTTCCAACTAACCACTGCCCCCGGGCGCTTTGTGCCGATGGTGGACCCAGTTGACTGAGTGGGCTTTGTCGGCGAAAACTACCGTGGTGCTAGGTGGCGCTCAACCATCCCCACTATGACGAATTATAGGTCCTGTAGCTGGTGAAACCCATGAAAATCATCCCCAAACCGGCTGAAAACATATCAAGTGACCAATTTCTTCTGTTGCCAATCCTTTTGCATCTGTATCCACTCCTGGAGCACCATCTGTGGCCCAAATCTTCAAGGCGCTACTTTCTACGCGACTTGGGACTTGAGAACATGTGGAATCCCACACGTGAATCTGGCTTAGGTAGGAGAGAAAAACGGTTTGTTTGTATTTTGGTTAGATTTCACCCTCAAAAACTATGGCTTCTGTCTGATAGCTAATGAATCCTTGGCGCACCACCAGAGCCATGACGGAAGCCTATGGGATCAGCAGGACCAAAAGCATGACAGGCACAGGCTGAAAAGCCAGTCCCAAGGTCATCGGATTTACCGGCCACAGGTGAAAAGCTTCATTTCCTGGGGTTGAATCCCAAATTCTCATGAGATTTACTCCGCATTTGTTGATCCACTTCTATTTCCAGATGGAACAAAGAAAATCCCCAACGATGTCCATATGCTGTGAAGTCAGCGACGGAAAAAAAAAAGCCCTATCTCCTGCTGGGTGGTTGGAGGCAACGGCTTGGGCGCGAACTTGATATTCTTCGGTTCCGCCAGAGTAGGCTTAAAGGGGTGAGCTTCCGCAAACCTTTGGCGTCCAACGTGGGTGCACGTGGTGAGCTGCTACACATAGCTCAACGTGGATGGATTTATGGTGGTTCTATAGTTGGATGGGTAAACTTACATAACTGGAGAAGCCTGTAACAGCATGAATTAAGGGTTTCGTCTCTTATACCCTAGTAGGGTATACACAACCATACGCCATCCAATATCTTTGATGGTTCAAAAACCACCGATGACATTAGTAGGATTTCGCTGATGGTTTGCCATTGTGTTTGTGGGTTTGCTCGTGTTGGTGATGAACCCTCACATGTTTTTACAACACTTTGAATTTATTCATAGTTTTGTTGTGGCAAGATGCTTCAAAATCACAGCTGGTCCAACATCTCAAAACAGGCTACCCCAAGTCAAGCCATTGCCATTAACCGGGCCTCGATGTTCACCTAACATTTGATGAGAAAAACATGCCCTCGTCCTGAGGATTACCCATTGGAAAATGGCGCAAAAATCAGCATCTCAGCCCAAGAAAATCGTAGAAGTGGATTACTGCTAATACTGCTAAATCCCAAGTCTAATCTGAGTCTAATCTGAGTCTAATGGTGAATTCCCAAGATGTTCATAGATTTTCTCAAAAAATCACCAGCAAACCCCGATTCTTGGGAGGAACATCAGCCCCCTTCATTGCAGCAAGAAGCTCATCCTGAAGCTTCTCACGAGATTGTTTCAGGCCGATCTCTTTCTGACCTCAACATTGAAGGTCGCGGATGACATTTTCTTCGGCTGTTGCAAAAAAGTGCGATTTGGAGTTGGGATTTTATGGTGTTTCTGGTCAAAAGCTCAAAAGTGTGCCTTCCTTGGGATTTTTACCAAGAACGACATGAAACGGGATTTAACAGATGATCGAAACTGATCTAAATATATCTAAGTTTGGGATAAGGAGATTGATGCATTAAACATGGAGATTGAACCGGGAAATAATGCAGGGTAGCTGTAATCTAATGTAATCTAACCTGACGGAAAAATGGCAATTGAATGTGGTAACATTGGGCGAATGATCTGCAGTTATCTACGCATTTGGAAATTATTCTGCAGCAAACTAAACATTTTGGGACGCCAAGTGCCGCAACTCCTCCAAGGGCCGATCCAAGAATTGAGGATGCGCAGATTTGTGGCCGTTTTAATGAAGAATTTGGGATAGTTTGGGATGACCTATTTGCAAAGATGCCCATCCTCTTGGATCTGAGAATCAGTTCCAAACAGAGGTTGAATCTGTATGGAATATGTTGGTTTATTGTTGGTCCAAGAATGCTGTACAGTATATATTGTACACAGCAGTATGTGTGTGTGATTGTATGTGTATCGAAAATTTAAAATTTTAATGGGGAAGATTGAGTGAAGATTGTGACGGACCACAGAGAATCATTGGGTTTTAGGGGGGGGTACCCCTTTCATGTCTAGATTTCGAGCAGGCAACGTTGGATATCCCCAGCCACGCTAAGCACCCAACTTTCAATCTCCAACAAGAATGACCAGCTTGGAAATCCATTGTTAAGATGTGACATGGCAGTTTTCAGGGTGGCATTTTGCTTTCGCTCTCTATGAACCTAAATCACTCATACCCTCTGGTAACTTAACACAACTATTGAAGCCATTGCCAATTTAGTTCGTTGATTTTGCTATTAAAAATTGTGATTTTCCAAAGCCATATTAGATTATCAGCTGGGCGCAGTTCCTGTGAACTAAGTGGATATATATATATATATATACAATATTGTATATAACTATGTAACTATATAACTATATAACCATAGTTAATAACTATATGACTATATAGCAATATAACTATATAACTATATTTTCAGTATATAACTAGATAACCATGGTTATAGGGCTTATATCCCAACAGGAGGTGAACTCACCAAACTTCTGCCACGGCACTATTGCTTTGTTGCAGCCTTTGCCATGCCTGGCACCGGTGGCACCGGCACATGGCCATGGCAATGTATCCAGCAACTATTCTGTGATAGATTCTTGGATTTAACCACTATAAATGGTGATTTAACGAATATAAATGGTGATTTAACCACTATAAATGGTGATTTAATGGTGATTTAACCACTATAAATGGTGATTTAATGGTGATTTAATGGTTTAACAATGGGTTAACAATGGTGAATAATGGGATGATATGGGAATTACCCTCTGGTTATGATATTGCCAGTTTGCCATGGAAAGATCCACCATTTTTATTGGGTGAACCATCTGTTTCTATGGGCCATGGCTTCCATGGCTATGTTAAATAACCAAAGGGTAAAAGTTGCAGGTGGGAATATATCTAACGAATCTATATAACATCATGTTATCTTTGGGTATATTTAGCAACATATCATTTTTTGGATAGTCCAATAGTTTGTTGGATTTATATTTGCTGACTGGACTTGAACAATGAACTCCCTTGAGCAAATGCCATATCTACCAGGGGTGAGTAGAGTAGCTGACCAACAGTAGATGGCAGCTTCGTTCAGGGTTCATCTCATCACTTCGCTCAAATTAATGTGTAAGATGTCTGTACCCCCCTGGATATGTCCACCCAAAATCATGATTTATCGATGATTTAAATGAACCATTGAAAAAAATCAGAGACACCCAGATAATATGATGGATTAATGTTGTTTCACATTATAGCCATCATATAGCCATTAATGTTAGCCATCAATGTTTCATATAGCCATCAAAAAAAATCCGAGTTTTGCCAACAGAAACCTCTCCAGGGCCCTCAGGGCCCTCAGGGCCCCCACCTCTTCCCTGGTACCCTTCATCTTCTCCGGTTGGAAGAGAGGCGTCTTGCCGACGGCGGGGCGAAACGGGTGACCTTCCAGGAACCTCGGAGACTTGACGTTGACGGAAACACGTTCAATACACACATTCGAAATAGGGTCTGGTTGGTTAATATACTGTTAATAATGGTTAATATATGGATGAAACATGGGGGTACCCTCTGGTAAACTAACATAACTATATTGAAACTGGCCATTTATGGTGGATTTACACATTAAACATAGTGATTTTCCGTAGCTATGTTAGTTTACCAGAGGGTAGACAAGAACTGGATCATTATAGTGATCCGTTGGGAACTAAATCCCAACTGACGTGCATAATAAAACAAGACTCCCCTGACACCAGGTAGACCTCAGAGGAATAATATATAAACACACACACACACAAAAACAAACAAACAAACAAACAGCTGGGAAACAAGAAGTCTTGAATCTTGAAACAACAGAAATAATTACAAAGCTATCATGTGGTTGGGAAACACTTCCTCGGCTTCCCAATCAATACGGAATATAGATACTGGATACCCATAGCTCCTAAATCCATCTCAATGACCAGGTGTATGTTCGGGAAAAATCCACCAATATCAAGCTGCAACAAATATATAATACTTTTAAGGAGTACCATTATATTATGGATGAGTTCCCAGTAAACCCTCCAATTTTCCATGGGATTTCCCATCCCATTCCCATTGCCGTTGCCAGGAAACTCCTCATCCTGCTTTTCCTTGGCCTTTTGCCTCGGAGCTGCAGCTCTTGTGATGTTCCATGGATCTTGGTCCATGACTAAAAAAAACATGACTGGTTGGTAAATATACCTGGTTAATAATGGTTAATATATGGATATATATATATGGTTAATGATGGTTAATGATATCTGGTTGGTGGTATACCTACCCCTCTGAAAAATATGAAAGTCAGTTAGGATTATGAAATTCCCAATATATGGAAAAATAAAAAAATGTTCCAAACCACCAACCAGATGAAAATAACATTAAGAAAACCCCGGTTCCAAGTAGGATTGGACAACAACTGTGGGACATCTTTTGCACATTTGATGCCTCAGAAAATGGGATCAGTTTTCCTGTAAAAACAATGCGACCCTTCCATGCGCTCCGTTGCTTCTGAGAGTTTTGCTGAGGATCTCAGCAGTGGACCACGTGCGTTTGTGGAAGTGAAATGGAAGTTGTGCGTGCAATGCCAAGACACGGTTTAACCACCCCATGTGGAAGCAAAAACTGACAAAAAGAAACGCTGATATATGGTTTTTCCTTTGGTAGGCTCAAACATGTCACGTGGCATAAAGCAATGTGATTGAAACAACGGCCACATACGAGGTTGCCACAAGTGGCGTTTTTTCTCTTCTCTAGCCGCTACTCAGTTCCATAAAATGCAACGAAGAGTTACAAAATTAATGTTACATATCTCTAACGGACTCTAACGACATGCGCTTTCCAACAAAATCCATTAACTGGTTGGTTGTCTCAACCCCTCTGAAAAATATTGCTGTTGGGATGATTATTCCCAATATATGGAAAAATAAAAAACTAATCCAAACCACCAACCAGACAAAATCAAATACCTTCAGCACATCCAACTGAGATCCCAGTGACATGAGTTCCTTCTTCTGTTCCACACCCTCTTGGTGTAAACGAAGGCATGCCTGGAAGCAGGTTTTTTTAAACCGAAGCTTTTGTGTCCATGCGTTTCTGAGAAGCAAAACAAATTAGAGAAACAGCAAACCAAGGCTTACCAAAATAACTATGGTTCTTTTGGGAACCCTATGGGTGAATGGCAGGTGAATTCTTACCTTTGTTGGTTGGATGTGCAAACTATGCCGAGCTGAGCAATCAACACCGTTCTTTGGGGTAGTGGGACATGGGTATCCCTCCAACACTCAAAATCCAACCAGTATCAAGCATGAGTTATATTGAATTCTTCAAAAAAAGACTTGGGGCCCATGTGAATTTCCAAAAAGAAACCAGGATTTACCCTCTGGTAATGACTAAGATAGCTATTCAAAATGGCCATAGAAATAGTTCGTTGATTTACCGAACTAAAAAATGGGATACCCTCTGGTAATGACTAAGTCAGTTTGCTGTTGAAAATGGCCATTGAAATAGTGAGTTTTCCCATTAAACATGGTGGATCTTTCCATGTTTTTTTTGGTCAACGTTTACCAGAGGCTAACTCCGGCAGTTCATCTTCCATGGATCCACCAAATCCACAGCCTCGGTGGCAGCACCCATGCGTTTCCTGAGGGTGCAGCTGGTGCCACGGGCACCGCCGTAATCGTTTTCTCTATAGCAACCTCTAAAAAGATATAGGAAAGTACTATATACAATGATTGTAGGAACTGTTTTTTCCTAATTTTTCAGGTTGATGCTATATTAAATCGCAATGGGTGACGGTATTCATATCCCATTTTCAGACCAAAAACTGGACGGATTTCGGGATGATTTAGCTGGGATTTCACTAGGTCATAGATCAAAACAGCTCTCAACGAGGCTTTCGGTATAAAAAAATGGGGGAAATAGGATTAAACTCTGGTAATTTAACCTAGCTATTGAAAATGGCCCAGTCGAAATAGTGGATTTACCCATTGATAGCATGGTGGATCTTTCCAGCTCGTTTTTGGTTAACGTTTACCAAAGGGTAAACTCTAATATAACTATGGAAAATCACCACTTTTAGTAGGTAAATCAACTATTTCAATAGGGTAAACTCTGGATTAAGTGTCTAGTCATGCGGATCTCCGCCTGTGGCATCATGATTTGTGGATCCCCCATTAGATCTCCAACGGCGCATCATCCGCATCGCGCCATGGCGTAAAAGAGAAGTCACCTTGGGTGGTTAGGTCCCCATGTGTTTATTCATAACCCGCAAACACTGGTTGGTGGTTGAGCCCTACCCCTCTGAAAAATGATGGAGTGAAAGTCAGTTGGGATGATTATTCCATTCCCAACTGAATGGAAAGTCATAAAATCCATGTTCCAAACTACCAACCAGCATTGAATCATATTTAACCCATGAAATCCAATCACATCCCTTGATTCATCCCATATTTCAGTGTTTATTCATAACCCACAAACATGATGCAACTGTTCTACTTGTTCTGAGTGAACTCCACCCGCCATGTCCAATTCTTCACCATGTCCACAATGTGGTGTCCCATAGTTGGCTAAGCTGATTTGTAACTCCTATTTCACCCTACGGTTTATGGCAAACATATCGAAGTCGAAGTAATTAATGGGGCCTTTAAATTTACGTTAAATGTACATACACATTTCTATATAATACATATATATGTATATACATATAAATAATTATAACTTAATTAACTAATGGGTCTGATTAACCACCAAAGATTAACTGTGAGGCAGTACCTTCCACCTACAGTAGCCATGGTCTCCCGTTGAACTTCGCTGTTTACGCCGCGCCACTCAGGTTTCTCCTGCTTCGCTTCCCTTGCCTCTTTCACCCGCGGCTTTGGGGGGCCGGCGCCTGGGAAAACGTGGTCATCAGTGAAGAGCAAGGATTATCTATGGCTATGGACATTTGATGCAATGTGGTGCCCCCCAGCTATAAGTTGGTTTATAAGCCCTAGTAAGTATAGATATATCTCCCATAATCCAAAGGTATTGGAGCTATTAACCAACTTAGCTAACTATGGGGCACCACCTTGTGGAAATGTTCGTGGAAGTTTGATATTTCCAGGACATTTCCAGGATTATCTTCCTCGGAAAATATGTCCATGATCACTTTTTCGATTTCACACATCCTTGAAAATCTTGTAGGTGCTCATCATATCTACATTTTTTCAGCTACAACTTTGGGCAACAGTGAGGATGTCCGACATGTCCATCAATCCAATCACCCATCACGATGTGCACGACGAAACGGAGGGAAAGCTGGCTAAGTGGCTTGAATGTTGAAATGTTACCAGCAAAAAATATTGACGTTTTAAATTGGGAATGGTCCATTCCATGGAAAATTCATGTTCAACACATACCCAAAGACATTAAACATTGGACGATATCTCTCGATATGTATGGTAATTTCACGTCATTTAAACATGGCACCCACCATCACCAAGTTCTGCCATCTGCAGTTTTTCCTTGGTTAACCACACCCAGAAAAGAATACTCAAACTCAAACAGTTTTTTGTGTAACCTTCAAACGCCATATGAAAGGAAATCCGGAGTTCCCTTTCGCTGCCCTCCCTTTCCCACCTGAATAGAGTCGATCATGCACGTTGCGGTTGGCCAACATGGCCGCAATGGCGCCGTCTGGCGCGTCGTCTCCTGGCGCTTGCGCGGTGAAGCGATAGGCACGTTGCATTTCCATAGCTCCAGCCATAACTCTAGGTCAGTTGGGAGAATTATCGGATATTTTACCCCCTGGTAATTTAACATAGACCCTGAAAATAACCTATTTATAGTGGAAACTAGTCTTCCAACGCCAGTATCGCTTATTAAAAGAGCTATCGCTTGGTGATTTGATCAACTTCCAAGTGGCTGGGCACTGCCTTGTACCAAAATTCCATGGCACTGTTCGGTGAATGTGCGTTGGTCCTCAGCCATAAGATAAACTGCTAAACATTGCTAAACTATGTTTGGAATTCTTGGCATCCAAATCAAGAAGCAGGTGTTGAACATCTCATGTTGGTTCTTAAGCCGCCACCTCCAAATTGTGGCTGTGATATCAAACCTCCATTGGTTGGGTATGGTTGGGTGATGTTCAACTGGATGAGACATGTCCCGATAAAACATGAAAGTTCTACGAACATGTCAGTACGACTACTGATTGCGGTTTCAACCGGGCCCAACAATGTTGAAATCGTTGAACATAATAAATATCTAACATCGTCAACCCTGGATTAATAAACCCCTAGGTTGTTTAATTGGGGGGATACCATTTAAATATCAGATTATTATTATTTGGGCAGTACCCCCCTAATTAATAAACCATGGTTTATTAAACGGGGTTGACATTATTCAATATATGATGTTCAAGCACCATTCCACTGTTTTTTGTTACATCATAGTTGATGTTTACCCAACGTCGGCTAGAAACCATCCCGCAATCACCAACTCCATGCAGGTCGGTTGAAGATCCGGTGTCATTGCTAAACGCGGTTTGGGTGCGTCCATGGGGTGCAGTAATGGTACCTCAATGGAGACATATTACATGACATTACAATATCATGAGCCACCGGATATCATTGGATTTCGATGATTTTTGATGTAGCATCTGGTTATTTAACATAGCCATGGAAAATCCCTTATAAATGGAGGTTTTAATGGGGAAAAAAAAACTCGATCTTGGTGTCCCCTCTACTCACGACTTGCATCTGCACTCCAAGGTGCCTCTCTCACTACTGGCAGCCATCAGCGGGCTGTCCATTTCAGCCTGCAGCTGAAAGAAAATGGAGATAATAAAGGCCCAGTGGCGGACATGAAACTATACCCGACAAACTCTGGAATATATGCTGATTTTGACCAAAAAAACATCTAAAGTCCAAATGCTGATTTTAACCAAAACAATCTAGCGCATATCGGGTCCTTCAGAGGGAAGATCCGTTCGTAATGTTTCAACAAGCACGTTTGGTTTGAGTCAAAACTGGGTGCCTCAAAAATGAGATCCGTGAGTACCAATATTACCAACATTGATTGATATCCAATGTTGGTAATTCCTGCAAAAACCAACTCTGAAAAGAGAGAACTACACCCAGGTGTTTTGGTCTTTTCTTTGGCCCCCACAAGATTTCAGTTGCTTTTGTTGAGCCGACCATCACCAGTCGTCGTTTCCAAATGCAGCCAGTGGACCGAGTTCGCAACCGATGCCCGGCTGTGAAAACCCGCGCAGCGGCGCGGTTAAAATGTGTCAGGTGAAAGTGCAGCAGACTTTTGAAATGGAACTTTTGACCTGAAAACCACTCAAATAGAATCAAATAGATTCTTTAATTATTATACCAATCATTACCAATGTAGTATTTGCCGTATTCATTCACACGGTTCCTATAGATATATCAATGCACCGATATTTTCTCCGTGAGGGTCAGCTGGGTTCCATCTTCAACAAGCAAATGAGTATTGGAAATCCAAGTTTCCTGCAAACATGTGCCAAATAAACTAGCCATGTGCAGGTTCTTTTTTATTGTACCCGAGAATCCGGCTCACAATCGGATTACTGTAATAGTTTTATGTCGGCAGTTTTGTTGCTCAAGGTTTTTCGTTTGTTCCATAATATGTTTGCATGAAAAAAAACATCCTGGAAAACAACAACGGGCTCCCTTTGCCCCTGAGCCAAACATGCAAGGCAGTGGTAAAACTGGTGACCTGTAATTTTTGGGTGACATTTTTGGGTCTAAGCCTATGTTCCCATCGATTTTCTACAAGAAATAACCAAAAAATCCCCCATGATCCGAGAATCGAGGGTCGCAAAATGCACCATGAATGCCTACCACGTCCCCTTTGGTAATTCAGAATGGCCTCCGGGGAAAAACAACGATACTACTGTGGATGGAAGAAATCCTGCATCACCTTGGATGGTTGATACCCTATAATGGTGCCAGCTCCAAGTAACATTGGTGCCAGCTCCAAGTTCTCTTTACAACCCCCCAACTATACGCAGCACAGTAAATCCTGAACTAGGTCAATTCTACATCAAGTTGCCACCTTGAAGTTTCGAGAGTTAATGTGTCATACGCAATCTTTCACCACGAGTCAAAATCTATTCCCATGTTTGTTGCTTACTATCACCATTTTTCTAACCCCCTTCCAGTTGAAATATCGTTTCCATAGGTTAGGATATAAAACCCCTGCAACTATGGCTATATTGGTGCTATATGGGTATGGTGCCCCAATTATTGACCCGTCATGTCCGACTGGTTGCTGAAGATCTCCATGTTTGATGCGCACAGTACCAGTTGCGATAGAATAAGTTGAACACAATCCATAAGTTGGGACATTTTGTTTGTAACTTATGAAAAAATGATAGCTACATAATATAAGGGACATAACTCATAACCACTTATTATGTAGGCTTATCACTGCCTCCCCATGCCCGCAGCATTCGTTGTGATCCTTTGGACGCGGAGGCTGCGCTGCGCTTCACCGTGACAAACCCGACGGGGCCGATGGCAAGGCAACGCGGCTCATGCCCAAGGTCAAAGGAATGCTGAAAGTTGTTTCTGCCCGTGCCACATCGTAGGATAAGGAGAACCTGTTAAGTCATCGGGAAAGTTGAAGCGCCGAGACCGTAGGTTCTAAATTTTAAAAGGAGTTGTATAAAGTTGTATGTATGTTTTTCTGTTTGAACTATGGTTGGTATAATTGTACATCATGCCTTGTAACCAAAACACGAGAACCACTGAACAAGACCACTCAAAAGTTTCGAAACAAAGATCGACAAAGGGCCAGGGCGAGGATAGGAAAAAAACGACTACTGGGAATAACCACATGGTTACCCAGTGTGAAAAGTAATGCTATCATGTGTTACAATCGGCATGAGTTATTTAGACTAACATACATATCCGTCTAAAACTGGTGAAAATATGAAAGTATATAAACACATTAACTACCGTATGTCATCGTGAAGCATGGCTATCATTTTCCAATCATCGCAAACTGTGCACAGCCACCAATATTGTGATTTTGGGAAAGAACAACGCCCCAGTGGTGCGTCAAGACGCGCCTGAAATGCTGCCAAGTGACGTCATGTTCCATTTTCCATGGTTTTTGCGGTGTTTTTGTGTTTTTTTCATCTGCTTGTGTCATGTCATTTCA
>Ga0126342_10013906_pt1 | contig 14233 bp, 13 predicted proteins | sample Cyp1metagenome_FD_92528 | JGI IMG/M metagenome (GOLD analysis project Ga0126342, IMG submission 92528) | Coral microbial communities from Lord Howe Island, Old Settlement Bay, Australia - Cyphastrea 1 metagenome | ecosystem: Host-associated > Invertebrates > Cnidaria > Coral ...
ACCTTCCTTTACCTTCCTTTATCTTCCTTTACCTTCCTTTACCTTCCTTTACAGCACACAAACATACTTTTCCTGTACTCGGACCTTAGCTAAAGAACTGGCCTCCAAACAACCAGGTCTCCAAACCGCACTGCGAGAGGCACTGATGCTGCATATTTGAAGCCAAATTTCCAGCATGCCACGATAAAGCGAACTGTGTGATTTGTAGGCTTTGCCAGCTGCATTTGGCAAATTGGAAATTCACGTGGAAGCCGTTCGCAACATCAGTTGCCACCTGAATCTTCCAGAAAATCCTGAAAAACAGATACCGATACCGGTAAAGCAAGCGGGATGATGAAGTCTTTCCATGTTCATGGTCCTAGTCATCCTAGTGGTGTTGCCCTTCTCCTTTGGCGCCACAATTGAGGCATTCCAATCAAGCCTGTGCTGGATACAATTTGTGCCGCACAGCCCGGCATAGTCGGGATAGAGGCGTGGCATAGCAGAGAAAGTCAAGTCAGGAGCTATACATAATCTTTTCTTCACGTCGTGGTCCCAAACTTGGGACCTGCTGGAATCTGAGAACCTTTCCGTGCCTCTCAGGGTCTAGCTGTTGGTGACCTCCCAACCTGGGTGCAGTGTGTTCAGCAGCTCAAACGGGCGTTTGGCACTCAATCTGACCACATTGTGGGAATCGTGGGAATCCCCGGAATTATGGCTATATTCAGACCTTCCTGAGGCGTGTACTTGTGCATGCCTGGACAAACAGAGATGCCAGAGACTCGGCACTGCGTCAGTGGTTTGCATTGAAGTTTGCATCAGTGTCAATAAAGTGTGCACACATGGTTGGTGAAGCCTCGAAGCCTCGAAGCCTCGAAGACGTTGAGGTGGACAATCCTGCCCACTTTCACCAGCTTTTGCAATCGCTACCGACGCAAGTGCGAGGTGGGGAATATGTTTTGGGAATATGTTTTGTCCTACACGGTGACAAACAATACATAAGGCGACATTCCACAACTTTTTTGCATGGGTTTGAGATAGTGTTCCATCAACTCAAGTTTCAGTGAGTCTATCATTTTCTCGAGGATTGGACTTCCAAAACCTTGCTTGTACATTCCACGAATTCCCAGCGGCAATGCTGCCCTCCGTCCGGACCTGAAGACATAGAAAAAGACCCGACTCCGCCTTGCGGCATTTCATGCATTTCCTGTCCCTTTGGAACAAAGCTGCTCAAATTTGCTCAAGGCATGTATTGCCTTTGGAACCATTGTGCTGCAAAAGGACGCAACTGTGAAGCACTGCGTTTGTTTGTCTTGTCGTGGTTCGTCTCCGCTTGGAACCACTTTGAGCTGCAGCCAACTTGCAAGGACATGAAAGGCCTCAGTGCGCTGGCGACTGAGCAAGCTGTTGCAATGCTTCCAGACACAAAGAGATGCTCAAGCAACTCTTTTTAGAGCTGGTCAGAATTTGAACGATACAAAAGAAAATAAAAGATGATGAACGTATTGAACTTGTGCGGTCATTCCGATTCTGTCTCGGCTCTAAGGCGTGGCAGCATGGATTTTGCAGACTTTGTTGGACTTTTCCCTCGCTTTCCTTCCCATGCACGATGCTGAAGCTGAAGTGTTTCTTTTTTTTACATGTTTTCAGGGTCAAAGTTTTGTTTTACCTTTTCCAGGTTAGAATTGTCCGGGCCTCCCTGGGTACCAAAGGGCACAGGACTCGGCAGTTGGACAGACAGTGCACTTGCACATAGCAGCCACAATCAACTCGTGGACGTATGACTGTGTGATAGTTATTTCTTCACACACACACATATATATATACACGAATTATATTATACAGTACATACTGTACCATACGACATATCATACGACATATCATACTTACTTTTCCAAAGTGATGCAGTGCTGAATTTCCAGCTGGGAAGTCTGAGGCACTGGAATTTCTCAGCACAGGCTATGGCTGATGTCTTCAGGGCAAAGTTTCCTGGTCTTCAAGCGCCTTGACGTAAGCATTGCGTGCGTCGAGTTTGCGAGTGCGTTGCTGCTGGCTTCCTACGTTTTCTTGATGCATCTTGTGGACTCTGCACCCTCTGAATCTGCCATGGAAAGGTTCTTCAGCTTGAGCTGTCGCCAGAAGCTTTGATCCGTTGACATACAATGGTTCAACAGTTCTTTTCAAACTTTGAACATAACTTCAGCCGTCCAGATGGTCCTAGGTTGCGACATTCAGCAGACACCAATGACGTTCCCTTCATTGATCTGGCGCGAGCACTAATCGAAGCAGGAGTTCGCGTGGAGGCATCCTCATGTGGTTTCTTTTTGCTTGTTTCGAGGAGCTTGTTTAAGAATCCATTGAATCACACAGAGAGAACAGGTTTGTTCAAATTCTTGATCGAATGCAAGAAAGATGCAAGCTGGGTTTCTTCTCATCGGCTCCGAGCCGTTTAGCAATGCATGAGGTCTATACGAAGATTAGCGCCTCTTTAGCCAAAATTGATGAACCACAAATCAAAAGACATAAAAGAAGCTCTCCCTCAACTGCCTGTTGCTCCATGGCATTTATGCCGATATGTTTAGTGTTTTTGTTTTGGGCAGCAAATGCAGGAAACACTGCTTGTCTCTCCTTTGACTGCATCAGATTCAATAAAACCAATGAGGATGGTGTGCACAGTCAGGTCACCAAGATCCGATGTCGAGCTGCCCAATATGAATTCTTGCGAGCAGCAATGAAATACGGCGGTGCATTGGTGTACAGACCCCAGATATCCCCAGATCCTGAGGGCAAATTTCCCAGTCTGAAGTGGAGTTTGGTGAGACAGTGAGACATATGTTGGCCGGACATGGCCGGACAACTTTAGAGCTCAGGAATGAAGAGGAGGACGAGGGCGACGAAATTGTTTACCCTTTCTCGCATCCAAGGCCTTGGGATGTTGATAGAGCGCTTTGAAGATTTTTTTCCTTTTCTTTGTGAAATGAGATTGTGTCATTTGGCACTTGCTTCGTCCAGGTTTGACTGGACAAAAGCCCCAATCTGAGACATGCAGACTATGCACAACCGGTCTCTGATTAGGAAGTTATTTTTTCATTTCACACACTGCTTTTGATGCTACTTGCAGGTCAGTGTGAGTGGTGATGAAATTGGCGAAGGTGATATGTAAACCGCGCCAATCTCTTGTACAAAGCTTTAGTCGACCTCACCATCGCCCTGCTTTAGCCGGTGTTTTCAAGCCAGACGTTTCGATCGGCAAAAAACAATAGCATCCTGCGTCCCGCAATCTCTGCAGCAAGTCAAGGTAGACAGGGTGCGGAAACTGGCGTGGTGGTCTCATGAAATCTAGCTTCCCGATATCCTGGTAGCCTGCTGTCTCACTTCCAGTTTGAACTCTCAGCTTTCAGGTACCTGAACAACACACTCGAGCGGAAAGAGCAATACTTTGATGCGCTGCGGGACTACTTCAGCCGACTTGTCGACTATGCAGCTGGAGAGGCGTATTGTCAACACATGTCAACACTGCACCCGACTATCTGTGACTGTCTAGCCTCTGTGCTACTCGGTGCCACGTGCTCCGTTCACTTAGGCCTGCTATCTGCCAGAGTTCACAGCCAGACTTGTACTGCTATGGCCTCACATGCCAAGATATTCAATAAAACTCTTGCAACCTGTAGCATTTAATTCCAGCAACGGGTGTGTAGCTTGAATCTTTACAGGTAGGACATTGCCATTCTCGCAAGAGCTGCAGGTTGCGTCAGCAGTTGGCAAATGCGACAGCATCAGATAGTCGGCACAATGCGGAGATGTTGGACGGTACAATAGAGGCCACGAAGCCAGGAAGTTGGGAAGCAAACAAATCCGGAGAAACGCGGCGTTTCATCTCATTTGAATCATTTGCACAGCCTTTTCGCTGCATTTGAACTGCTTTGTGATCTCTTCCAACTTAGCTTTGGACGAAGGCGTTCTTGGCTGCAGAAGAGGGCTTGTTCCAAGATGGTCCGGAAGGCCTTTGAAACAGCTCTTGAACATTTTTGAACTGTTTTAGGAGCTGGGGTCCCGAAAACAAACGAAAAAAGCACAAATTAGACAGAATGAGAGTTGAGGCAAATCTCTTCAGTTTGAGGTCTTTGTTTCGAAATAGACGTGCAGGTAGTCTTATTTGTCACGCAAATGTGTCACAAAGGCATGGAAGAGAGTCCATCTGGCCTCTGTTATGTATCCACGCAGAACTTGTAGCACTCTCAGATGGTTTCAAGCAAAGACAACAAGAAACCTCTTTGTTTTACGTTAGCGCTAGCCCTGACAATGTACTTGGGACTGAAAGCAGTGAAGCACGTGTTGCTTGAGGCTGGAACACGAGTTGTCCACTCGCAGCCGAAGTTACAGCTATGGATACTTGCTCGGGGAGGCTGACTGAGAGCGTTTTTGATTCTGCTTTTGGGAGGCATGTCTCACCTAGTTAAAATGCAAAAAGCGGGAGGCGTGTCAGTGTTCTTCTGTTGAACAAAGTTCTAACAACGATGGGACTCGTGTAGCATAGGCTAGATGATGGCGATGATGGTTGGATTTCTGAAAGTGGCAGTCTCTTTGGTTTGAAGCCTTTTCCGAGGTGATCTGATGAGCGACTGAGTTGGGTTTGTTGTTTGATTAGACTTAGTACAGGTAGATACATGTTACATCTAGTCTTACGGATATGGGAGCGTCTACACACTCATTGGTGTACACTATATATGCACAATTGGTTCTTAGAAATCTGAGGAAAGTTTTACTTTGTTGACAACAATGTCCCTCTCAATCACCATGAGCCCATGAGCATGCAGATTTCACTTTTGAGTGAGCTATTTGGGAGGCAGCTCGGCGAAATGGACGTCGGAGCACATCGCATATGAAGCAGCGGGATTCTAAGATGCCAGTGCTGATCTCTTTTCAAATGTTTCACAGATTTTCCACATTTTTTTTTGTAGAAAGTGCGTTCTCCAAACTTCTCAAAAACTTCACGACCTGGCTTTGGCAGCCAGGCTTGGTTTGTCGAATTCTCGCTTGCCAGGCGAGGCATCCGCTCATAGCTTTCAGATGGGATCAATATCTTTTTTTTTTAATGTCCTGATGATGGAACTTTTTTTGATTACACCATTTCAGGCACACCATTATATACAAGAGATGGCACACACACACATTCCACAATCTATTACGCCTCGGCACCTTCGGTGCGGGCGGATTTTACAGATATGCAACACATTACAAGTTACATCAATTTACAATATATTACAATATAATATATCAAAATAAAGCACAACACTTTTGAACATGACACTTTCCTCTGTGTGCAAGGTAGCCTGGTGGATTCGCCGATAGCTGAGTCTCCAACTCAGCTCACTCGCCCTTTTTGAAGCAGCTACCTCTCATAGGTTCAAGCGGTCGTGATGTGTAATCCCTGACATTCCTTGCGCAGGTCTGATAGAGTTGCTGAGCTGGGTCAAGGAGTTGCAGGACGGCAAGTGTTGGAGCGAGATATTTGAAAATAATTGGAAAGAGAACAGACTTCCAACGGGATTCTAACGAATGTCCACAGGACCATTGGAACAGGAACTGGCAGAACTTCGAGCAGAAAACAAGTCCCGGCCTTGATAGAAGACCTTTCAGCAATTTGAAACATGTTAATTTCTTGGTGCAGAATGTTGCAACACAGCACAGCAGTTTGATTGACATGCTCTTGCCGTGGCTCTTGCTGTGGCTCTTGCTGTGGCTCTTGCCGGCTCTTGCCAGGTTGCTCCGGCGCTGAGCTCAGAACTTCTCCCGTTTGAGATGCTGCACTTTGCATCGCTTTGGTTAGCTGCTATCAGCTCGTGGCTTTCTGTGCCTTCAAGGAGGCAACTCGAAAGCCATCCGGAGTTGTTTCGCCTTAGCGCAGAGAATCGCTTGCTTCGAGAACACATGGCCTGGTGCTTGGTGTTTTTTTTTGCAATTCAATCTTCAGAACACACAATCTCATATTTTTCACGCTTCCCATTTCTATACACGCCAGGACAAAAGTTTTTCCTCTTGGCTTTTCCAATATTTTCCAACTGACACCCTTTCCCCATGGACTCCTACCACAGAAGGTTTCTACTTGGGTCGCGGACCGCGGATCACATTCGTAACCTCTAAATGATTTTGGATTTAAAACGGCTAGTAGACTCGATCCACCACGCAGGCCCCGGAATCATCACGTTGCTCCGCAAAGAAACACACATATATATATATATATATATAACATATATACACACATTGCTTTGTTCTCAAACAGCGGACGGGAAAGAACTTTTGTCCTGGTGAAGTATTTCTTACCATTCATAGTCAAATATGATCAAAATATAGAACCTCCACACAACAAAGGCCCTGTTTTCCCTTTTTTTGACTCCTGGAATCAAGGCCATGCTGGTGCAGCAGAAGGCTTCTTCACATCAGGATTGTTTGTGCGCTCTCCCTGTCAGCTTTGGTGGTTTTCACTAGACATTGGTACGCATACCGTGCCACATCGTACCACTGCCTGCCCTGTGGCATAATGTGACATAGGAGCCAGACTTCTACCAGCACCAGTTTGACACTCAGCAAAGCTGAAGATGCTGCCATTGATAGTGGGCTTGCAATGGTTTGCATGTTGAGGACCCAGAGGCATGTCGAAGGCAACTACCGAGATCAGCCAGAAAAGGACTTGTGCAACGGAATGAATTGCTTTGGGATTCCGGTCGCACGTCAGTCGATCTCTAATTGCGTTTTGTTGCCTTGTGTTGCACCTCGACATCAAAACCTTAGAGTCGACCACTGTCGACCTGAGTTTGAGGAGATGAGTTTAGCTCGCACTACTTCTCGTTTGCTCAGCACCATGGAGGCCGCTGATCTGGGATCTTGCTGCACTTGCCAGCTCTCCTTATCAATGCTCTGCTTCCTGAAAGGATGAAGGCGAGACACAGAAAGGGACAAGTGAAGTTGGAGAAGGTCGGATTCAGACACAATACAGTTGGGAGTTGGGGTCATTTTTCAATATTTTGCAAGCGTATTTAATTGCCTTCGGCAAGCACGCCGGGCATAGAGAGGTGGCCCCAAGGGAAGCTTTTGTGTGTAAAAGCGTCTGTGTGTAAAAGTGTCTGTGTGTAAGAGCTTCTGTGTGTAAAAGTGTTTGTGTGTAAAAGCTTTTGTGTGTAGCAGCTTCGGTGTGTTAAAGCATCTGTCTGTAAAAGCTTCTGTGTGTAAAAGCGCCTGTGTGTAAAAGTGTCTGTGTGTAAAAGCTTCTGTGTGTAAAAGCTTCCGTGTGTAAAAGCTTCTCTGTGTAAAAGCTTCTGTGTGTAAAAGTGTCTGTGTGTAAGAGCTTCTGTGTGTAAAAGTGTCTGTGTGTAAAAGCTTTTTCTGTGTAGCAGCTTCGGTGTGTAAAAGCATCTGTATGTAAAAGCTTCTGTGTGTAAAAGCTTCTGTGTGTAAAAGTGTGTATGTGTAAAAAGGTTCTGTGTGTAAAAGCTTCTTTTCTAAAAGCGCCTGTGTGTAAAGCGTCTGTGCGTAAAAGCTTCTGTGTAAAAGCGTCTGTGTGTAAAAGCGCCTGTGTGTAAAAGTGTCTGTGTGTAAAAGCTTTTGTGTGTAAAAGCTTCCGTGTGTAAAAGCTTCTCCGTGTAAAAGCTTCTGTGTGTAAAAGTGTCTGTGTGTAAGAGCTTCTGTGTGTAAAAGTGTCTGTGTGTAAAAGCTTTTTCTGTGTAGCAGCTTCGGTGTGTAAAAGCATCTGTCTGTAAAAGCGTCTGTGTGTAAAGCGTCTGTGCGTAAAAGCTTCTGTGTAAAAGCGTCTGTGTGTAAAAGCGCCTGTGTGTAAAAGTGTCTGTGTGTAAAAGCTTTTGTGTGTAAAAGTGTCTGTGAGTAAAAGCTTTTGAGTGTAAAAGCTTCTGTGTGCAAAAGGTTCTGTGTGTAAAAGCGTCTGTGTGTAAAAGCTTCTGTGTGTAAAAGCTTCTTTGTGTAAAAGTGTCTGTGTGTAAGAGCTTCTGTGTGTAAAAGTGTCTGTGTGTAAAAGCTTTTGTGTGTAAAAGCTTCCGTGTGTAAAAGCTTCGGTGGGAGTCGAAGTCGGAGTAGGCGTCGAGTAGGTGTAGGAATGGGAGTAGGAGTGGTGGTGGTGGTGGTGGTGGTAGTAGAAGAAGTAGTAGTAGTAGTAGTGGTGGGAGTAGTAGTAGTAGTAGTAGTAGTAGTAGTAGTAGTAGTAGTAGTAGTAGTAGTAGTAAGGTAGTAGTAGTCGTCGTCGTCGTCGTAGTAGTAGTAGTAGGAGGAGCTACCTACAACAACAACTACTACAACTACTACAACAACTACTACTACTGCTGCTACTACTACTACTACTACTCCTACTCCTACTCCTACTCCTACTACTACTACTACTGCTACTACTACTCTTACTATTACTACTACTACTACTACTACTACTACTACTACTACTACAACTACAGCAACAAGTACAAGTACAAGTACAAGTACAAGTACATAGTACTAGTACATGTTCTGGGGGGGCAGGGGGGGGGACTTTGATTCAGACGAAGCAAAAATGCGCGGACAAAGGAACAAGTACAAGCCAAGAACAGAAACAAGTACAAACCAAAAACAGAAACAAGAACAACACCTTCCAATCAGACCCGCCGGCCCGCCGGCAGGCCGGCGGATTTCTGCAAGAAGTACTGCACTGTAATCTATTTTGTAGCTCTGAATCTCGCGCCCTAGGCAAGCGTGTCGCCTTGAAGCACTTTCCTGGAATTGAGGATGGTGGCTCTGGGATTTGGGACGAACAGACAGAGATACGTTGCAGCAATGATCACTGATTCCTTTCACCTCAGTCGAATGGTGGAGTGCTTGCTGCATCAGATGACGGTGATTGAAAGCTGTGATTTGTTTTGTGCTCGCAGGAGGTAACTCACTTGAGCTCCTCCGATTCTGAGCTCGATGATGAACAACCTCAGGCTGCCCTACACGGATCACGGTGGAAGAATTGAAAGGGTGCTGTGCTGACAATGGCTGTTGGTCGTCGTTGTGGTTGGCCAGACTTGGGACCCCGCTGCTACGATGTGATATGGAATAATATCAGACAACCATTTCTACTTGTTGGTGGCTGAATCCAGACCAGAGATCACGAATAGTTTCTAAAACGACTGAAAAACATGATTCTTGATCCTGCGATGTATATGTATGTATTGTATGTATATATGTCGCTTCGATGATGCAGCAGTAGCCAAGTGGCAGTTAAAAACCAAAGATGGAGAATCTAGCAATGCTTGAACTTCTCGCTCTCCTTTCTTTGGCTTGGTGCCTTTCAATTTGATTTGAAGCATTGCTGAAATGCCTCTGAGACAGCCTCTCAGTACCTCTCACTGCATATCATTGCCATTCATTGCCTTTTAAGCAGACCGGTTCAGGGCCAAGGGCATCGGGAACCAGACCGAGGCACGTGAACTTTTGCTCGCCGTCTCTGCTTGTCACCGCTTTTTTTTTTTTATCTTGGAGAAGTTGGCAAGAACTTTGTAGTAGGAAATGGTTTCCATTGTATCAAACATGAAGTCAACTCGGCTCTTCTCTACAGTAGTTTCTGTTTGCCTCAAGTTTCACATCATGAAGTAGGGGAGAACTAGTATCCCATACAAAAGTATATACGTAAGAAATCGGAAAAGTGTAAAATGATTTGTAGCACCATTGGAATTTGCATTGGACGTCGAAGAAAAGCCTTGATGCATCGGTGTGTCCTTCATTTGACATGCCATTGGTCTTTAACTTGAAACTTCGTGAAACTTCCAACTCACGAGAGTTTAAAGGGCTGTCCACGCACTCGAACCCTGAGGGCTTCCGGCTGATGTGACCTCATTTCTTCCAGCCATGGCAAGACAGGTGTGAATGCCAGGAATGCCAGGAACATGCAGATTTATCATTACATCAATTGATTTATCAGTGATTTATCATTGTTAGCACAGTCCAGCGCAGTGCGTCACTGATTGCTACAGCTGCTACAGGTTCAAGAGCTCTTCCGAATCAAAGATGGGATGCAGGTACGAGAAGCTGAAAGCATTGCATCATACGCTTGCGCAATGCTTTCATACGAAAGCTGTGTACTACTTGGAATAAGTGCGAACCCGCCTGGACGGAAAAGGATCAGCTGCGTCAGAGGCTTCGTCAAAGATGCCAAGGACCCCAATTTGCTTGGTTGAGTCAAACGGTCATGATGGATCATGATGGTATGTTGGTTCAAATGCAATGAAGGAAGACAACATTTTCAAAAGTGCAGAACAATGTCGAGGAAAAGGCAATCCTGGCCGCTTCATTCCAGTTACACCAGAGGCCACCAGTGCAGAAGAGGCAGGAGAAGTCGCAAAGGTTTCTGTGTGCATAACTTTGGCTCGACTTCAGTCCGACAGGTTCGAGTCGAGCCACAAGCGCTTTCGGAGGTGAGAAAATTTTGGAGTCAAAATAATTCAGGAATCAAAGAAATTGTCAGAGGCTGCACCAGAAGTTCAGGAACTAAAGTATGTAATATATTTTTCTGTATGTTAATGTGTATATATATATAACGTATATTACCATATTATGTATACATACACGCCGTACATCATAGTCTGGAGAGACTGACAGACCGTGCCAAGCCGTGCTAAGAAGCAAGGCACTTCAGGGGGCCACAGAGGCCTTGCAGCATGCGGAGGCTTCGTTCTACACATTCAGTGGGAACATCTTGTGAAAGATTTCGGTCGTATTTTGGGGTCTAGTATAGCCAATTGTGTATGTGCTTTTCTCAGGAGTACAGCTGCGTGCTACTTTGACATGTTCTTCGATTGAGGCAACCATCTTTCTTTGCATGCGCTAGCTTTCTGTAGGCGATGCTCGCCAAAGGCGGCTGTGGAGACCTCTTTGTTGGGATGGACGAGGCCATACTAAGACCTAAGAGTTGCAAACGGGGAAAAGCAAATTTCTAGGACTGAATTGGATTTAGTTGGCATGCGGTTCAATGAAGACGCAAACATTTTGACATCTATTATCTCTTGAAATTATCAGCAGAAGCTGGACAAGACCCTTCAGCATGCTACAAATTCTCTTTCCTTCAACACCCAGTTCCAGGATTGACTTTGCGGTTCATGCAGTTATTTGATACACACACACACATACACACAAGTAACTGGTCAGCGGACTGACACTGATTCTCGCACGATTGCAAGGGAGTGCTGGGTGACAGCTGGGAGCCAAGTCTTTGTGAAAGTTCTAAGTGGCTCCGAGATGCTCCAAGCAGTTTAAATCGCTCTACGGTAAGTCTCATATCTTGTGAGGTCTTCGACGTTCTGAAGGAATGGATGAGAGAGACGTGCCCTTCCCAAATATTGAGACAGCTGTTGCATGCTGTTGCATGCTGTTGCATGTTTTTGCATTACCCTTTCCCGATCTGTACCTGTTCATGAATTGGTACGCACAGTGTTGACAGACTTGAGGACTCCTTGTTCCGGCGGTTTTTTTCATGTCGTTTGTCCGAGCCCCGGCCTTTTCTTCCGTCTCAAGGTCTTCCTGTCCCTTATGCGGTCTCTGCCCGGTGAGAGCCAAGCACTCAACCGGGAGGCCGAGATTCAATGCTGTTTTGTTTCAGCGGTATCAATCCTCAGCACAGCCCTAGTACTGACAATGGTCGTTACCGATGCCGCTGGGTGACATGGCTTGTAGATTTGATAACTTCTGATTCTGATTCACCACTTTCATGTGTCAAGTGAATCGTTTGCGAGGGCTCCTCCTCCCAATTGTCACATGGTGCTTTGCACGATCCTCAGACGAGAGATGTTCCAGACACAGCAGAAATTACATTGAGTTCAACCGGCACCTCAGGAGATCAGGAATGACCCGTGGCAAGAAAAGCAATCATCTCAGATCATCTCAGATCATCTCAGAGGGCGATGACGCGATGAATTCATAGACGACGTGACGACGTCAAAACTCTACTGGATTTTCTCGTGCACTTTGAGGAATTTCAAATTCCCTACAAAGCTCCAGCTCAAGTGCAGGAGGCAAGGAAATTGCAGGAGCAGATTCACAAATGCTGCAGCTGCGTTGTAGTCATTGAAAGTTGCCTTGGGCATCTTGGGCAGGTGGATGTTTGCAAAGAATGAAGTCCACCATGCAACTGCATCGGATCGTAGAAGCGACCTTCTCTTAGCTTGAGAATTTCCGCCAGAGACTAGACTCCTTAGCCCCTGCTTAAATGTCTTAAATCTGAATGTGGTATGCCCTGGCATGTCAATCGCAGCTGTTTCATGAAGCGTCAGACGCACGAATGCGAAAAATCCGGTTCCTGGGTCCGGATCGAGCACTGGTTTGAGGCCCACTCTGCAGGAGATGGCTGAAGCAAGTCCACAGAGCAGAGGCTGGGACAAGTTCTGACAAATTCTGAAAGTTTCTTAAACTTTGTTAGGTGTTGTAGCGTCAGCAGTGCCTTCACCGTCACGTTTGAAATCTGTTTTGTGACTGTCCAATGTTATGAATGTCTAGCCTTTTTCACCACGCTTCACTTGAGGCTACTACCCAGAAGGAGAAATTCATTAAAGACTCCTAGAAACAGTTGAGCAGGTTTTCAAAAAGTTGGAGGGGAGCACTAAAAGCACCAATAATATAAACAAGCCAAAAATGCAAGAAACAACGCAGGTTCCTGCTTTCTTCACCACATTTTTGTACGGTCATGTTAACAAAGCACTCTAAATACAACAACTTCTGCGAGCAGATAAGGACAAACGAACGCCTTTCACAGAGCTTTTCGTGCATTTCATCGACTGCAAAGACGTGCAAATACCAGACAGTTCTGCTTCAAAAATCAAAACTGTAGTCTGATCTACTGGATTTATCGTATTTGGAAAGCAGCTTAATCGCAGTTATTTGCGATGCTTTTAGCATCCCCACCTTCAACAACCCTGCTACTTGAAGCTTTGTCTTTCTGAGTGTCAATGCACAAAAAATACCGCGCAAAAACATGCAATCTTGGGTTGAGCTTAGATTGACCTTCAGAGATGCCAACAAAAACATCAAATCCTCATGCAATGGCAAGCCTTGTCTGAGTGGCAAAAAAGCTCCCCGCTAAGCTAGCGCTTATACTACAAGCTAGGTATGTAAGCCAGTACCTTCGGCTAGCTTGGCTATACAGCAACCCCCGTTCACAGATTGGTGTGATTCTGTATCTATCATGATTGCATCACCATGTGTTTTCGAATTTTAATGTTGTCCACTTGCCCTGTTGCTTTGAGCTACGTCGTTGTTACTGTTAAATGATTGCCAATGCGTTGCACGGTGTCTCCGCCTGTCTCCGCACATTATGCTGGCGAGGTTCTGACAGGCCAGTTGAGCCAGTTGAGCAAGACACAAGATCATGTTCATCCAGCCCGAGACTCACACCTTGGGGCTGAGACAGTTTCAACACGAACTCCATCGACTATGTGTTTTTGCAAACGTGAGCCCGCCTGGTTTTCACATATTTGATATACATTTGAATCATGCACCTGATGGCAGTCCACCTGCATTTTCGCATCTGAGGCGAGAACCTGCAGCTTACAATTCAGCAGGCTGGATCTTTATTTTTCGAATCATTGCGCAATTCATGTCCACATGCTTCAGCTGCTTTTCAGGTTCAAAGCTTGAGCAAGCAACTGGAGAACATTGGGGAAATGTACAAGGACTTCCGTCAAAAGTACTTTTCTTAAAGCAATCTCTGTTGGCCCCATCGAATGGAGAATAAAGTGAGCCTTCTGTTCATCCTGTCAGTTTGATCAGGATGTCAAGGGCCAGTTGGAGCCAATGCAGCAAGAATACTTGCGAAGGCGGACCCCGGCCGCCTGTGTTCTGAAGTTGAACAGCCTTTCACGCCATGAGACAGTTGATGTCTGAGAGGGCCTTGTGCCATTTCTGCTTTTCTCTCTTCCAGTGTGTCCAGCTCACCTGACTTTTTCAATGGTGGCACTGGTTGCACTGGTTGCACTTGAACGGCGCAAAAGCAGGCTGGATGAATGCCGATTTCTGGAAGCCCAGTGCCGACGCTTGGATGTTCCTCCAGCATGTTCTCGACTCTTTGCGTGAACATGCAGTTTCAAAACATCAAAGGAGTTATTGTCGTAGGGCTTCGCACACAGGCGATGCCTGTAGGGGTCGGGGGAGGGAAAGAGAGAGGGGGATTTCATCTGAACTTGCGGACATGACATGCTGCGAGCTGCATCTTCGTTGTCGTCGTTGTTGTTGTTGCTTCTGGTCCTCC
>Ga0126342_10013907_pt1 | contig 14230 bp, 10 predicted proteins | sample Cyp1metagenome_FD_92528 | JGI IMG/M metagenome (GOLD analysis project Ga0126342, IMG submission 92528) | Coral microbial communities from Lord Howe Island, Old Settlement Bay, Australia - Cyphastrea 1 metagenome | ecosystem: Host-associated > Invertebrates > Cnidaria > Coral ...
AATACTAAGTGATGGTCATTCATGACTTGGATGATTTGGGTTTCCGGTATCCCCATCCCTGTGCGTTGCTTCACCCAGTTTTGCTTGTCATTCAGACTCAGCTCCATACACTCTCGATTCTTGATAGTTACCATTAGTATCCATTAAATTACCTATCTAGAGGTTTCCGTTTTGTCATGGGGCTACCCCCAGTTCTCATCCAGTTCTCATCCATTTTAGATTGGGATTTTCCATGAATGTGGTTAAAACAATGCCATAAACCACCCCATTTTTGATGGTCTATACCCCCCATGTATGGTGATTTTGGGGATGGTTTATGGCATTGTTTTAACCAGATTCCAAGGTACCCCATGGCTATGGAAAGCCCATGAAGCTCGGCCTCCCATCTTCGCCATGGCCATGAATTCCCGCGCGAAGGCGGAGGCGGCACTGAGTCCGGGTCCATCTCCGGAGGGTTTCGTCGCAAGTTTCGAGGCCAGGGCGAAGAGCACTTCCTGATTCAGTGGTTTTCTAGGGAAAATCTTGACCGGAAATCATGGTTTTTACCAGGAAACCATAGTTTTTACCATGAAAAATTGGGTTTCCTGTAAATTTCCCCTAGAAAACCAATCCAATGACTGATGGTTTTTTTTTCGATTGAACATCTACAAGGTGGTGCCCCCCCCAGTTATAAATTGTGTTTAAGCCCATTAACTATAGACATATCATATATCACCTATAAACCAATAGTTATTGGACTTATGTTCACCAACTAGCTATCGAAGGGGGGCATCACCTTGTATGGAACCTCTAGGGAAATCTATGGATAAATCTATGGGTTTTTCTCATCAGATCTAATTTTGTTGGAAGGGGAAACATGTCATCAACAAGGAGGGATCTAAAACATATCATCCAATGATAATTCTGTTTCTCTGAAACTTGGAAGGGGATTACCTTCTGGTACTTCTGGCGTCATCAATTGTGATTAGATTATTCCTGTACTCAATGAAGGTTTTAGTTCGCTGGGAAAATCATCGCACTATTGCTGGTTTGGTAAACTCTAGCGATGGAACATAGCTTATTTATAGATAAATTATTAATTAATATAGATGTAGTTTGGGTATGATAGATAATTTTTATAGCTGAAATAGATGATTTATACCAAATTAATCCATCAAAATCCCCTATGAATCATAGCTATTTTATGATCTATTTATAGCTTAGATGATGTTTATCTTTTATAAACCCTGCCAAGCCAAGCCACCATTCCCAAAACTCAACGATCAAATCAGGGGATGCAACCCTAATCCATCGATCATGGTGGTCAAAAGCTTGAAGAATATCATGATCAATTTCTATGGACATACAAACTGGTTGGTGGTTTATGTGGTTGACCTCCCCCTCTGAAAAATGATGGAGTGCGTCAGTTGGGATTTTATTGTAATAGCTACCCTCTGGTAATAGCTGACATGGCTATTGAATATTACCATCTGGTTATGACTAACATAGCCATGGAAAGATTCACCATTTTTAAGAACGGTAAACCATCTATTTCTATGGGCCATCTATACCATGGCTATGTTAAATAACCAGAGGGTATCAATTTGTATGGACATTTAAAATCTGTGTTTTCTTAGAAATTGGTGGGTTGTATCATCCAAAAATGGCGTTTTTTTTTGCATCAAACCTTCCAATTCAAGCAACAACAAGGGAAAGTCATTCTTGTCAGGGCTGCTCCCTCCAGATAACAAAAAGGATGCCCCTCCGTCTGGAACAACTTGGATGTAGTGGTTGGAACATGGTAGCTATCAAAATGATCGAACCATGAAAACTGAGGGTCAAAACGCCCAACAAAATCCAAGATATTGAAAATTCATGGAGATTAGAATCTATCTGAATTTATAATTTCACCAGAAAATAAGGGCTAACCAGAACACACTGTCCTTCATAATCAAAAACATCAACAATATGGATTCACCACAAGAAACATGGATAGAAAATGAATGACCATTGAGCCCAACAAAATCCCAGCTTCATATGTCCCTTTGCGGCAAAGCTGAGGCGTAGCCACTTTCTTCAAGCCGTTCCAGGCGCTGCGCAGCAGCTTCGCAGAGTCTGGGCTTCGCAGCAAACGCTTTCCCTTCCTGCAGGGTCGATGTTGCCATAGTTATGGGGATACCCCAATAGCTGGATAGTTTAGTTCATGGAAAATCCCGTTCAAATGGATGAGAACTGGGGGTACCCCATGACTTAGAAACCTCCATTTCCACAGAGCTTTTTCGAACGGGTCATGTAAACTGGAAATCCCAATAAAAGGCAACCATTATCAGGCAACAAACTGTGAGAGGAAAATGATAGCCATAAAAATCCACAGCACAAACAGTGTAAATTGGCCTGTTTACCTCTATGTCTATAATTATTACTCATCCAGATTACCCCTCAAGCGTACCGTACGGGTAGCCAAGATGTCATTCCATTCGATGAGGATTTCGCCCAAACATCCCCACCATACAACCTTAAATATATCAATTTTATCTCTACATCAGTTCCTTCAACTGTTGCGCTGGAATTTCAGCCCTTCACTGGAAACCTACATTGGTTTAAGGATCAATCTTCACCGGAAACCATGGGCTTTTTCCATGCTGTGTTTCCTATGAAATATGCGGGTTTCCGGCCAATTTTCCCTTCAACCAATCCATTTCCATGGTTTTTCCGCGTTTCCCCTGTCCTCAAGAAGCGTAAGAGACTCCGGATGATGTGCTCGTCCCCCTCTCGCCCATGGTCCATGACTTGCGCCAGCGCATCGTGCGTGTCCGTCTCACCTTGGATGGGTCTAGGGAAAATCTACAGGAAGCCATGGCTTTTACCATCAAATATACCCTCTGGGAATAGCTGACATAGCTATTGAAAATGGCCATGTATAGTTGATTTACTCAGAAAAAATGGTGATTTTCCATAGTTATGTTAGTTTGTCAGAGGGTAGATAGAGGTTTCCTAGAATTTTTCCCTTGAACTAATCCAATGAAATCGTGAATTCTGGTGAAACGAGGTGTCAATCGCTTGGAAATACATATGGTTAGGGGACTTTATGTAGTTATATTTGCTCTAATGGTAATAATAATGTTGTCTTGTACAGATATTACCACAAATGTGCTAAACAAAAATAATGAACCATTCCTACTATCACCATTATTATGGGTGGTAACTAACATCCCCAAATGGCAAGCAGGTTTATGGCAGCCAGGGTGAATCCCACATTACCGTATTCATATCCAATCAATATCCCACAGTATATCTATATCCCATAGTATAATATAGTATATCAGTATATATATATATAAAAACACCTATTTAATTCCATCTATTTATAGAAACATAATCAATATCCCATATGTATATATATATAATTATATATCTACCTGTTATAGATGTTTTCCCCATGAATTCCTCCAAGGCACTCAAGCCCTTCTCCAGCTCCGCGCAGATAACCGGCATCGCTTTCGAGTACGTCTCCACCGCAAGGCTGAGCAGCGCGGAAGCGCAGGTTACGGCCAAGAGCTTCTGCGAGCGAAGCATGCAGGCCTGACACGTGACATTTTTATAATGAATTCCATGGAATAATATGTCTTGATTATATCTCTATATATACATAATACATATATATATACACACTAGATATTCCATGATATTTCTTGACGTATGTAATGAAATGTAATTTTCAATGCAATGTAGCGTAAGGTATGTTATGAAGGAATGTATATATGAATGCATGCATGCATGTATGCATGTATTCATGCATGCAAGTATGTGTGTATGTATATATGTATTTTTGACATACATATTCACAAATATGTATACATATATACAAATATGTGTATTTGAGACATACATACTCACAAATATGTATATGTGTATTTTAGACATACATATTCACAAATACGTATACATATATACACATATGTGTATTTTAGACATAAATATTCACAAATATGTGTACATATATACACATATGTGTATTTTAGACATACATATTCACATATGTGTCTATGTCGCCAAATATGTTTATGTATATATATATATACAATAATATAGCTGTGAAAATATGAGGCAGTTCAAATAGATCATCCATGGTGATCCTATGGAAAAGTCAAGGCAAAACCTGGGAACAGCACATGTTTAAGAAAACATGTTTGTCTCGAACCTATGTTTAGACATGTTTAGACATGTTTAGACATGTTTAGACATGTTTAGACATTTCCATATGCATTTGTAACCTATGTTTTTGAAAAAATGCGGATGTTCTTCACTGGCATGTCTGCTTCCAAAGGATGGCGTCCTGGTTCCGGAACATGCGATTGCATGACTCTCATAAGTTGGGGAAATGAAGATGATTTATCCCAAAAAATTGCCATGGTAGACACCGGACACAATTGCTCCTTCAAGCAATTCCCGTTATGCCGCTGCTTACCATACATAATTATTTATATTAATATATATTTATGTGCAAATAAATGTATCTCTATTTCAAAGCCATCTATTCTGAAATGGATCCATTCCATTCGTTTCCAATCAGTGCCGCGCCTCCAGAGCTTCCATCATCTCTACATCATCTCCGCGCACAAAATACCTGGCCGCTGTGGCCGCCCGCGCCTGCTGCCAGACTGCGACGTCGACGTCGAGATGGCGCAGAAGGCACTGACGGGCCTTGGTGGGTTGGTTTTTTTCTAAGCCAGGGACAGGGAATTTCATGATTCTCTGCGTGGAGATGAGTTTAGCCACGTTGTTACAACATGTTACAACATGTTACAACCAACTAACATAACTACTTGGAGGATCGTGAGAAAGTGGTGAGTGTTTGGGGGGTTGGGAATAAGCCACGTATTTCAATGGGATAACCCTAAGAACCGGGGGCAAACTCGATCACTAGCGGGTCATTTTCACCACGATCCCACGATCTGTGGGATGATTCTCCAAGTATGGGCCAAAATGGATGAGTTAAAGGGAGAAATTTCCGTCTAGCGAATCAAACATTGATTTTATATACCTGCAGTTATGGCCCTTCATCAGTTTTAAATGGTGATACGTTAAAAAAATATATGTATATATATATATAAATAGTTTCAACTGGGGTTCTCATGAACCATTAGTAACCATAGGTGATTTCACTGATTTAAGTGGTATTTTGTGGGGCCAAAAAAACACTATGGTCGCCCAGTGGCTGCATTGTCATGTCGCTGACTGGTCAGCTTCAGGCTGTCATAGAGCGGCCCTTGAGATCCTCAAAACGAAGGCGGCAGATGCGGCAAATGCTGCGAGTTGGGGAACTGCCAGGGTTTCATGGTTACCCTCTGGTAATTTGATGTAATTTTTGACACTTTGCTATTGAACATGGCCCAGTCGAAATAGTTGATTTACCCATTAAACATGGTGGATATTTCCATAGTTCTTTGTATGTTTACCAGGCCGGGTATATCATGTGGAATTACATCCCAATTCAGTGAGGTCATATGTGGATATATATATAATATATATATATATATATATGTATATATGCTGGTTGGTGGTTTTAACATGTTTTAACCATCTTGAAAAATATGAGTTCGTCAGTTGGGATGATTCCAATCTATGGAAAATGTTTGAAACCACCAACCAGTATGTGGAAATAGATGGTAATATCCAAATGATACTAGGTAAATTAAGGCTATAGTGGGATACAGTGGTTACCCTTACTAACCATGATTTTTGACATTAGGTCACAGTGAGGTCGGTATAATTTACCCAAATGTATGGTATATTTACCCTACATTGGGGTGATGTTGGAGATAACCGTGTTATAAATAAATATTCCATGGAACATCAGCATATGGGAACTGGACGTCATGGGACATCTACTTGGGTCATTGACTTCAACCAAGGATCTGGGGTGCTCCTGTTGCTGTTCACGAAACTTGGGATCAAAGAGAGCGGCCTCCAAACCTCAGATGTGAGGCAGTTGGGGAAGGACAACAGGAGAATGTACACAGGAATGGCATTAATGGTGAGGGTGAGGATCAAATCTAAATAAAAACAGTGCACTAGACAACATCGGACATCTCACCTTGGTCTTACATCTCTAGCTGCATCCGAGGTTAAAGATCCAATTCGGATTCGATCTCTTACATCTTTCAATCCTTGGTCCCCCTGTCATATCTTTCGTGCCTAAGGTAAAAAACACTGCCATAAACCGCCATAAACCGCCATAAACCCATCCCCATTTGCATTGGCTCCCGCTCACCAAGGGGCATCCAATGACAGCTTCGGCATCCTCGCATGGGGAACATGGGGAACTCCGAACTCCGGCGGGATTTTTCGATGGCCATGCTGGAGGGGAAATCCCACTTATTTTCATTGCTTTAGGTGGCTCAAATCACAACTTCTCCGCTTTTTTCTGGGCGAATTCCTCCGTTTCTTCATGAAAAACAGGGTTTCTCAGTCCAGGGTTGATGGTAAGCCACAGTTTTTCCCATTTTGCTTGGTCAAAACCCTTACTGTAAATCTGTAACGTTTCCGAAGTTTCGCCCACCATAGTCCACCGGTGTCAGCTTTTTCTCAAAAAATCAAGCTTGTCCAGAATTGCAGGTGAAATCGACATATTCCAGCCACTCAAATCCCAAACCACCAGCAACCTCCCCATTCTTACATGCGAGAATCAAACAAACTACTACTCAAATTCGTTCACCATTTCTGATCAAACCATTTTTCACCAGCCGATGTTTTCTCCTCATTTTCCGATCATTCAACTCAGCATGGTTGGTTTTCACATCTTCCCACCTCTCCAGTTTCCAGTTTCAGCCAGGTTTGAGTCTGAAAATTCGGGGAAACCACCCTTAACTCCCGGTTTACGATCATCCTTTTCCTTGGATGCCAGGTTTGGGTACCCCGTGACCCCGTGACCGATGCTTCGAAGACGCACAGTGCCCTTCTAAGCGCACGAAGAGCTCGAAGGCTTCCCATCGATCCTCCGCCCCGCCGCTGTTCAAAGACGAGATGATCCGCTCCTGGGACGACGGCCACGGGGAAGTGGGGAAATGAAGGTTTTTGTTCGACATGAAAAATGGAAAATAAGGATTTGAAAGCCCACAAAGAGTGGAAATTATATGTGTGTGTATATATGTACATGAATAAATAAATAAACAAATATATATATATATATATTCATTTATTTATCTATTTATTTATTTATGTACCTCTTGTTGAAGATGAAGAAGACTTGCTACACATTCTGGATTCACCAGAAAATGTTGAAACAGGTTTCCTGAATCTGCCAGTAGACCTCCGGGGGGTTTTCAGAGACTATTGCCATGCGCAGCCATCCAAAGAACACCATCCCAACATATCCCAACAACATGACTGTGTCTGAAAATGGGTGATATTCAAACTTGCCATTTCAAGGGGGAAAATTATGATAAATGCATATATAGATGATGGGATTTCAGATGTTTCCCCATCATCTTCAGAGAACCCACCCTGTATCCTATCATCCCCACCGCGTATCCGCGTCAAGCCCAGGTGCCAGGCTTGGAAAATGTCCCAGGGAGCCCAAATGAGCCACTGCAAGCAAGGCCTGCTGCCATAGACACTCAGTCATTTTGGTGCCAGTTTGATGCCATTTAATTACCATCAATCATTGGCATTTATATGTATATATATATATATATTTAATCCCATGTTTTTTTTTGATGGGATATAGCCATTTGTGCAAGCAAACCCTGGTGATCAAGAAAATGAGTAGCCATCTATGAAAAGGACATCTATGGTACAGGTCAAATGGACTGTGCGACCTCAAGCTGTGGAAATTGAATGATCTGGAAGGGCACGGGAATAGCGGTTTCATCACCAAGTTTTCTCGTGAAATTTCATTGGAAGAAAACATCCCAGTTCTAAACCTCGCATGGTCTGCTTCTCCAAATCTTCCATCATTTTCCGCATTTTTTCATGGTCAATCTTTGGTAGTCCACAAAAAAATGTCATCTCTTGCTGGCTATTATGTCATTTATTTTCCATTTGTAGCAAAAAAAACACATCCGGATGAGTTCTTACCCATCCAGTCGGGCATGAGCGCACCTCTTTCCGTGGGAAGCCGCCGCGTCGTTGGACTGCTGGATCTGGGCCTGGTGGGGCATGATGGAAAGCCATGGAAAGCCATGGAACAACCCGCAGTTCTAGTTGGTAAAACATCTATGCCAGCACACTCCCTGTGACCTCTTTGATTTTTCCCAATAAAGGGGACACTCAAGTGACCTAGCCAACGCCCATTTTTTTGGGTCTACGTGACGTATACGTGACTTCTAAAAGATGTCACAGAGAACGTCCTGGTGGCTGGACATTTCAATAGCGAAATCACAGCTGGGTAATTGGATATGTGGATATATTGGAATATCATATATCAGAATATGATATAATCCTACTTTCGTGGATTGGTTTAAGGGACATTTATTGGAACCTATTGAAACCAGGAATTTCCTAAACCTGGAATTTTCCGTCAGGGGATGGGATCGAACCAACATGGAACCAACATTGCTTGAACATGGGAGGTCAGCGAACTCAAGTTCTGGTGATCCAACAGCGAAAAAATACCCAACTTGGTTATTTAACATATGGCTCACGTCAAGATGATTTACGCTGATTTACCAATGAAACATGATGATTTTCCATAGCTACGTTAAATAACCCGAAGGTAAATGTTTCATACATGTTTAAATTATGAACGCCAGGGGCATTTTGTAGTGTCCCATATTTTTCGCTACATGTTCGATCAAACTGTCAAAGACCAGAACGGCTGGTGAATGGCTGGTGATTCCTAATCCCAAAGTATCCCACATATATAAAACTGGTTGGTTGTATACCTACCCCTCTGAAAAATATGAGTTCGTCAGTTGGGATGATTATTCCCAATATATGGAAACATAAAATTCATGTTCCAAACCACCAACCAGAAAGGGTCGCAGAGTTCTCTGTGGACATAGACCAGACGGGGTTCCTGAGATGGGACAGTCGTTGAAAACACCAAGGACGATGACCTTTGGGGCCCTCGTATGAGTTAAGATATTCTCAATTTTCTGTGGTTTAGGTGACCTAAATGCATTGTTTTTCGAAACAAAACGTTCTTGGGTCTTGGAGCCGCGCTTTTCCAACTCCGCATTTTGCCCAAGTTTCCTTCAAATCAACCCGTTTTCCCCATTTTTTCGGCTTACCCTTCGGTCATCTCAGAGTTTGCTATGCAATCGCCATTTTTCATAGGAAACACATATTCTACAATGTGGCCCCCCAGTTATAAGTTGGTTTAGAAACTTCATTCACATCCATTATTTATAGCTATATATGAATCGTAAACCAGTGAATTTGGAGTTATTTTCACCAACGTTTCGCGACGACTCGTTGGGGCCCATAGACTCTACGTTTCCCCGCCACGTGGAAACTCCGCCGACACCGACCTGGAAACTCCGGCAGCGCCGCCAGCAGCCGCTCTGCGTGCTCGGTGCAAGGGGCAAAGCTGCGGACCGCCGCCAGGGCGGCGGCACGAAGCAAGCGCGACTGGTGAAGATGTTGGGACAGGGTAATGTGGAGATCCTAGGGTTAATAGTTTCAGTATCCCTACAATAGTAAACTAGGATCTCCACAATATATATATATATGATTAGTATGTCGAGATCCTAGGGCCAGGGTTAATAGTTATCTAATAATAATAAACTAATGTAAATATCAGTTCATAATGATATTGGGAATACCATGATAAATATCTATTGGACATATATAATCAAAATATTGGGAATAGAATGGCCGTGTATTGGGAATGTAATGTACATAATACATGTACATAACACTAAGAATATGGCGATATATGATAGACATATGGATATATAACAAGAAATGTAGGGAGAACAATCAGTATATAGATGCATTTATTAATGTATAGCATCGGGATAATATGGATTACCGGGATAATATGGATAGTATGGATAATATGTATATATAATATAAGGGTTTCCATATATGGGGAATCACCAAAATGGATGGTTTACAATGGAAAATCTAGAAATATAACGGATGATTTAGGGGTACCCCCATGACTTAGGAAACCTATATATATATGTATTATGTAATATACTTGAAGATATTTCCAATATTTCGTGTCATAATATCATGACAATCTTATGACACGAAATCTTGGGAATTTTCGGATGGGAATATCATTGGCGAATAGAACCGGGATATATTCGGAATGCAGTTCTCAAACCAAGCCAATATATATAATGGGGATATATTTGGAATGATAATTCTATATTGTATGATTCATTCCGTTTTTATTTATTTTTCTATAGAATTAATTGATTAATTTATCCCTCAATATAGTTCTTGCCACTGAGGAATAGAAAATCTAGGATATTATAATTATATATATATTGCAATATCAACAATGGCAGCTCATGGAGATATTATCCACGTGAATATCAAGGGGGATATATATATATATATATATATATGTATATGAGATATCATGGACATGTAATGGCCATGAATAATGCGGAATATCATGGAAATAGTATGAACAATAGTTGTATTTATGGTTTAATCATACCCAAAAATCCTCCCTATTCCAAATACATCATAGCGAAATCATGGGAATATTATGAATTGTTTGGTTGGTTTATTTCCCGAAAAAAACATAATAAATTCAAAAAAAAACATATCTCCCAATTTTGGGAAATAAACCAACGAAATTGGTGACATTGTTCCGTGAGGTTCTCCGAACCGTGCCCCCAGAATCCCCATGGGGATCTCCATGTGCAGAACAGAAACATCACCCTGCACCCGAAAGTGGAAGAAACCTGGCGATTGAAACTCAACTTTAAACAAATATAGACATTAATATAAACACTATATAAACCCCGTTTTTTCACCCACATGACGTCATGAGTTATCATAGCTATCGTGGGTGAACTGGGATGATCATCCCATTACGCTCTGGTTGATCATCAGTTTCACTGGTTGGTTGTTGCTCGTTTGGAAGCATTTCTTGGCCAGTCATATAGTCATATTTTCTGATGGTTTCATTGGTTCTTTCCCCTGTTTCTCGGTTTTTAAAACCCTATTTTCATGGCCAAGTCACTACCCTCTGGTAAACTAACATAGCTATGGAAAATCACCATTTTTAATGGTAAAACTCACTATAAATGGCAATTTTCAATAGCTATGTTAAATTACCAGAAGGTACCTTTTCTCCCAAGATGATCTGGGTGCTAAAAAAGCTCTCAGCTGCCGTATTGATACTTAGCCCCCCCCTGTCCTTGGCATAGTACTGCATCACCAGATATGGAGCCAACACCTTCAACGTCTTTTCCGGGCTCTTGGTCCCTATCCTTGGGGATGGCGAATCGCCGGGTTCCGATCGATAGTTCCTGGTGGTTACTGGTGGTTTATGATGAATTTATGGTGGTTTATTGAAGTTCATTGATGACATGACCTTCCTCTTCCACCCCATCTTTCCATACTTCAAAGCCTAGATCTTACAGGATCCAGTTCCACTTGGTCATCCCATTTCATCGGAATCATCGGAATCCCATCAAGCGAAAAGAACTTGAAATTCAAACCACACATGGCACACATGGATTTTCATACTGAAAAATCATCTTAAAATCCATAGTTTTCCATAGTTGTCCCCTGTTTCTGATTGCTGATTTTGCTGATTTGAAATCTCAGAGGCTATCCCCCACGTTCGGAACGCCAGGAGACCATTTCAAGGCTTCAAGCCCCGAGAACAACTCATCGGGAGTCCCTGGAAACACCTCCAGGGCGGACCACACCTCGGAGCGGACCATCATGACGACCGGAGGTTTCATCGACCGGACCACCACGTCTATAGGAATAGCGCCCAAAAAATATCAAATGGAAAAAAAACATACCCCACTTTCAACTTTCTACCGGAGGTATGAATTTCGGGGCATATGGGTAAAATATTGTAAAATTATGACTTTCGGAAGTATTTATATGGAAGAACATGTTGAAGATCCGAATTTAGGGGGGGGGCCTATCTTCAATCGCACTGTTTTTTGCAGGGCCCAGGTGAGATGCTCATCTTGCATTCTCAGGGTCTATGTGAGTTGGGGGATGGTAATTGCTCGATCAGATTGGAGCAGTACTGCAATCTGATATATTAAACATATGTCGTTGATGTCAGACAGGAATGGTGTAACAATCCATTGAACAGGCTTGTAGCCATTGGTGTATTACAGTATGTTGGGGGCGTTGCCCCCAAAGGGGGACCCAGAAATTACCAAAGGGATGGGTGCAAAATGCATACCCTCTGGTGATCAAACATGACGTGCTGGAAAATGCAGTTGAATTGCTGGATTTATAGGGAATGTTCAATTACCATCTTTGATTACAATAGGGTCAATTGAAGAGTCGAGAACTCCTACGAAGAACATCTGCAGGTCTCTGGGCCCGTTTTGTCCCGCATTCATCAGCAACGAAGAAACATGAACCTATAGCACCACGAAGCTGCAAAGCTATAGCTCCAAGTAGCAGGTCCAAGATCACACATCACATTCATCCTGTTACGACTCTTCTCCTCCTGTGGGAATGATGGTTGCTACTACAACCAGATGGCAAGAAGTGATTTTAGTATCCACAGTGGGAAGAAAATACATGCTTTGAATTGATTCCAGGTGCACAGAGGTACACTTTTCCCTTTTTTTTTGAGAAATAGTCCACCAGTGGAAGCAGCGCTTGGGCGGTTGGGCAATCTTAGATGAGTTTTGTACATTATCCAAAGTTTAGGGATGAATACATTTTTTGTGGAAAACAATATCATTATCACATTGAACTGTGGATAAATATATTATTTTATCTGTTGTATCACAAAGTCGATTGTATCACAATCTATTTATGGCATATTGATGGACACAATAGACCTTGGATGTGAAATGAAAGAATTGGCAATGTTGGCCGTCAATAGAGCCAATGTCGCTTAGCAGCCAAACTGCTGAGAAGCACCCTTTGCAAATCTGACTTGACTGATGCTCCCTTTCCATAAATTCTTGATAGATTGGTCATAGTATGGAAGCAGGAGATGTTGGTCAAAAGTGAGATCTCAACAACCCTGGATGGTTTATCCCTGAAAATCACACCGCATTGTTGACTCTTCACCAGCAACTTGAACTTTCAGCCTCACCCATGAATATATATATATACATACATTTGTACACCATATATATATATATAATTTGTTCTTGCGCGACCACTTGGACTACGACTGTTCCTTCCCCCCGGTGGTATTCATATTGCTATGACACAAGGTTAACGAAACTCAAAAGTGGATTCATTATTTCACCATTGCTGGCTGGATCGCTCCTCTCTGTATCCCCATGTCATGTCTGTTGCTTGTTCATTCGTACTTGTACCGGGTATGTTTGTTTGATGGACTCATGCCTTTTTTTTTAGATAACCCATTTTGCAGGTTCTATCGTCACTTTTGTTGCTGTCGCACGCCTGTTTCTACTGGTGAAGTGCGCACTTTGGCTGGCTCATCTGGTTTATATCGCAAGTAGTGCTCGTTGATATCACATTTAAATTGACCGCTAAATCCAAAATTTGCTAGTTGTAACCAATTCTATGGCATTAATGATAGTCGTGTCTAGTGGACAACTCATGAACCTAACATGTGAAATTTTCGAATGTTAATTCAATTTTGGGCAGAAAAGGCACCCTTTCCAAAGGTACCTATAGGCCTATAACTAGGCTCGATGAAGACGGCAACGCTAAGATGGGAGGTTGACTCCAAGGAAAACAGTGGGTAGTAGTGATACCAAATAACAATATATAATTTGATATTAACTGGTTGATAATACAAGAATCCATATGATCATCTTTGGTACTAGCCATCATTGATATCAATCAATATCAAACAGCTAATCATCAGTCATTAATCACATCTAAATTCCATATTAATCATTAATCTTAAACAATCATTGCTTAATCATGCAGCATGAATCATTGTTTTGTGTTTCCTGATTCACATGCACTGATTGTTTTTAAATCCATAAATTAATATGGAGGAGCCAATGGTTGTCCCTTAGGCTTTGGTGTTGACGACGATGATGCACCCTGAGAACTTTTTGGACGTTGCTCCTGCAATGCCAAGCCCCTCGCCACTGATCCCCGTGCTGGAGGTGGCAATGGAGGTTCTCTCAAGACTGGAACTGCTTTCGGT
>Ga0126342_10013908_pt1 | contig 14230 bp, 14 predicted proteins | sample Cyp1metagenome_FD_92528 | JGI IMG/M metagenome (GOLD analysis project Ga0126342, IMG submission 92528) | Coral microbial communities from Lord Howe Island, Old Settlement Bay, Australia - Cyphastrea 1 metagenome | ecosystem: Host-associated > Invertebrates > Cnidaria > Coral ...
TCTGCAGAAGTGGTCGTTTTTGTAGGTTTCAAACATCTCGTTGCTTCGTTTCGCGTGGCAGGCGTGGCACTTCGTGACATTCAGACGTGTTTTGTACCGTGTCGAAAGTCGTTTTGTGTGGCACGCGCAATACTTTTGCGACGTTTTCCGAAGATGCGTGGCAGTTTTCGTGGCAGGCGCAGCACTTTGGACTTTGGACGTGTCAATCGTCATTTTTCGTGGCAGGCGCAGCGCTGTAGACGTGTCGTGTAGTGTGTTTTTTGCGAATCGCATTGTCAGGGCTGCGTCAAATGGCGACAAGGTGCAAATTCCGTGGCAGGCGTGGCATTTTGTGAGATGTGATGAAAACATCGATTTTGAGGTAGCAAAATTTAGAGGTTCCTGGGAAAACTCGTAGGAAAACGTCGATTTTGAAGCTACAAAGTGTGAAAATTGGAGGGAGTCTCGCGCAAAATGCTTGCTTTGGTGCTCGTACGTGTCTCGTCTCGAGTCTCTGGTTTTCCCGTGGCTTCGCCGTGTCTATGGGGGAAGCTGCAAAACCTGTCCTTTTGTCATGTTGCCAGCTGTGAAAATTGCCGGAAGTCTCGTACGAAATGCTCGTTTTGGTGCTCCCACGCGTCTCGTCTCGAGTCTCTACTTTTCCTGTGGCTTCGCCGTGTCTATGGGGGAAGCCGCAAAACCTCTCCTTTTCGAAGGTCCCACGTGTCTCGTCTGGAATCTCTGGTTTTCCTGTGGCGTCGCCGTGTCTATTGGGGAAGCTGCAAAACCTCTTCTTTTCGAAGGTTTCCAAGCATGTTGTCATGTCGTTTTGCGTGGGAGGCGTGGCACTTTGCGACATTCCAACCTATTTAATAACGTGCCGAAAGAGTCTCTGGTTTTCTAGACACGTCGCCGTGTCTATGGGGGAAGCTGCAAAACATCTCCTTTTCAAAGGTTTGCAAGCAGGTTGTCATGCCGTTTTGCGTGGCAGGCGTGGCACTTTGTGACATTCCAACTTTACACTCTATAATTTACACTCCACGCTCTACACTTTACATTCCTCACTCCACACTTTACACTCCACTCTCCACTCTCTACACTCCACACTCCGCACTCTACACTTTACACTCTACACTTTACACTCCACACTCCCAACTTTACATATTTTAAACTCCACACTTTACACACTCCTCACTCCACACTCCACACTTTACACTCCACACTCCACACTTCAAACTCTACACTCCACACTCTACACTTTACACTCCACACTCCAAACTCTACACTTTACAGTCTACACTTTACACTCTACACTCCACACTCCACACTCTACACGTTACACACCCTACACTCCCCACTCCACACTTTACACTCCACACCCCTTACTTTACACTCCACACTCCACACTCCACATTTTACACTCCACACTCCGCACACTACACTTTACACACTCTACACTCCCCACTCCACACTTTACACTGCACACTCCTTACTTTACACTCCACACTCCACACTCTACACTTTCCACTCCGCACTCCACACTCTACACTTTCCACTCGACACTGCAGAGTGGAAACAAGGGAAATATGTACAAGACTGTTCAAATAAAATGTTGCAGGAAAGTGTTCTGCGTGACTGCATATCAATGTGTTTCGACATCTGTACCATTAACTTTAGTGTGAACATTCGGGTTCGTGGGCTGCATCTTGTTCATTTTTTGTTTAAATTTAGCCATCGCACCGGCATCCTCTTGGGTGTTCTAGGGGTGCTTTGGTTGTTTTCGGTGGTCCTACCGAATTAGCGGATGTATTCACAGGTTTTCCTTTTGGCCTGACATTTTTCCTCCAGCTTCCACTGAGAAACTTAAAGGGGTGCCCACCAGTTCTTGCCGAATTTTAATTCAAGACCGCCAATCCAAACTTTGTCTGGAAACCGGTTCCATCGGCGTGTTTTTGAAATGAGGTCTACCTTCTGATTGTTTGGTAATGGTTGTTTGTTTGGATTCAAAAGGTGAAATGGAATTTCAATGAACTTCACCATTTACCTTCATGGTTTTGCGTGATGCAAAAAATCCACTGGCCATGTGTGACAGAATCGTGGGACTGCTATCGTTGCACAATTTTAAACAGATGCAATGGAATGGAATTCGCCGTTTGGTTTCGGTTGGTTCCATTGTTCAACTCGTGCAATTGTGGTGCCAATCGCTTTTTGTGTGAAATCGTTTTGGTACATGTTTCCGAACGCAGCATGCTTCCGAACGTAGCATGTTTCATGCTGGCAAAATTGTTGGTGCAACATTCCATGCGTTGGGACCAAATTCGACATGTTGCGTGAATCTGTGTGAACAAATGTTTTCTGGAGTCGAAACACAAACTCACTTTCTTTGAACCATTTGTTTGAAGTACCGTTTGCGTGGAAAAAAACATAAGACCGTGTCATTTTTTTGGTGTGTGAGAATGGAATGTGTTTTTGCCATAGAATTGGCCAAAACCACATGTTTCCACCAACTCAGTGTCGATGATTGATCAAAATCTACCTTTTCGTGATGCATTGCGGGCTCTCAAGCTGAACATGGCGGAGACAATCAAGGCATGATTTGACAGTTTCGTTTTTCACAACAATTTCCGATTTGTGTGCAGCACTTGGTGCAGGTAGCAGTTCGTGTTCGTCCTCTTATCCAACGGGAAATTGATGCCGGCGTGGGTCTCCTAGAATTTTCTTGCACATTGGACTTAAAATTTCATTCAAACTGTTATGTTGACTCATGGATGGTGTTTTTGTCCAAGTATAATCGGAGGATACATTATTGACATAAACTGAACACTTTCAAGTGTCCAGGCTACCATAGCGGTGGCCATTCACCACAATGTCCTGCTCTCGGGCGATATGATTCCACAATGTTTGCTGACCCAATTTCAGGGTGAAACTCCGCGAACTCCAAACATTGTCAGGCCGTCTCAGTGAATCATGCTGGTCAACGTCGCACCTTCGGGTACACGGCTTGATTTCAATGAACTTCTTGGCAACGCAACCCAGATGATTTCATGTTCTGTTTAAATAATGCAGTTTAGTATGAGAGTGTTTGTTCCAGTGATTGCACTCGTCAGTTTAAAGTTTCGCTGGTCGCCATTGGTTTTGCGGGGCAGTATGTTTGCAACCCATTCCTATGCAACACATTCCTATGTGGTAAATGTCTTGCCCTCGCAAGTCGCCAAATATGATTTTCAATCATTCAATGCGGAGTTTTCGCGTTTTCGATCTGTGCCAATTATATTTCAGGTTTGATCATGCTTATTGGAGCGTGGATGCCAAAGATCCAGGCTTTGCTGGTCAGGACGTTGTTTGGGTGGATGCAGAAAAAAAACTTTTCGAACACATATTGAAACATATTGAGGTTTTCCTTTGGGAAATCTTAATTTGCGCTCAATTTTGCCTTAAAAATCTAGAAATTGACTGGGTTGCAAGATTTTCCCATGTTTTCACATATAATGTTGGATACTGATTAGTGTAGGGCCCTCCCCCAAACAATTGAGGTATACCGTATACTCATGTATACTCTATATTCAAAATTTTCTTGGGACCAGGTCTGTGGGAACTCAGGATGATCAACTTAAGTAAGGGTTTAACTTGATGCCGTGATGCCAATCTACTTTCAATTGATTTTCCTTTTAAACAAACAGGATTAGTAAGGATTTCAATTAGGACAGGTGTGGAAATAGGAAGGGCTATTTTTCTTGGACCTAATTTTTTTCCTCCTGAAAAATTGGGTCTGAGAAAAAAAACACAAAATCACAATAGGGTTCCACCGCCCAAACAATTTCAGGAGACTGAATTATTTTGGAAAAAAAACGCAAAAGGGCCCATCGCACTAGTCGGTGTCCAACATAAAACATGCCAAAACGAGTACGATTTGGGACGATCCGCAGGAGCAGGTCAACAATGACATCGGCAAACCATGTTTAGAGCAGCGTGCCCAGTTGGGCCAAATTGGGCCAGTGACATATCAGGCTGTGCACTGTAATGATTGAGTCTGAAGTCACTTTGAGTTGCCTCTTTTAGCCTCTTTGCCTGTGCAATTTGTGTCAAACCTGACACATTTCAGGAATATGATCAAGGGGTACAACTTCTGTGTGTTTGCATACGGGCAAACAGGAGATTGAAGTTGATGCTGGCACATCACAAAGACTTCCCTCAGATTTGACATACTTTGATTTTACATGATTTTATCAACTACCGTAGATAGTAAGCGAGAGGAACGTGAAATTGCAGGCATTTAACTGAAAGGTTTGTACAGGCGAGACATTATTTTATCTACTATTACAAGTGACAGTCGTACACTCATGGCTGGCTGTACTTGGCAGAGGCAACTGTTGCCTCTTGCCTTCCTGAGTTCCTCCTCTGAATAATTGCTGAACATCTATAATTCTGTATGTCAATTTAAAAGATGTCGGGACTCAGGAACTAGCCCTCAAGTTCAATCCCAAGATCCGGAGCGGTTGCGGTTCAATTTAAGCTCAAAGCCGAAACCATGCTCGATTGCTTTGAAATTCGGATTCCATTTGGTCCCCTTCATCCTCAAACCTCCAGAACTTGGACTCCCCAAGTAAATTCCAAGCCTTTTCAACACTCAGAATCATCATGGATTAATTTAACCATCTATTTATTCTACTTGATTTTGCATTTTGGGCTTGTGTCATTCATTTGTTCCGTTCTATATGCTCCCCGTGAGTCCTTTTCGCACTTGATCTCTACATCCTGTGCAACATTTGCATTCCTAGTCGTTCTAGGAACATTTCGCACTCTCTCTCTCTCTCTCTCTGAACAGTATGTACGAATACATTTTGGATTGTTACTGCTACGTATTGATATAGAGAAAACATTTGCATTAGCATGACATGGTCTTGATCCTGCAAATCCTTCCCCTGCCACATTCACTTAACGTGTACCTCACATGATCTGGCTGCTGAGCCTCAGCTGTGCAGTTGTTTGTCGCTTGTGCCGCTTGCAATCTTGCAAGCAAACAAGGGTCGGAAACGTAGAAATTCATGCGGTTGTTAGATGCCTCATTGATGCCTCTAGAACGTTGATGCAGGCATATTCTCAAAGCATTGGCCCCCTTTTCAGATGTAGCTTTACAATTGAAAGCATGTCCAAGCGAATCAGAACGGTGTGGATTCTGGTGTTGTTTTCCTGTGGTCTCCTGCTCTCTCCTGGGGGATGCATTCCCAAAAGGCTTGCTGCCATCGGCGGGATGGGTACAATGCTGTCTCCAAGTGCAAAGCACATGGTGTCATCCGTGGCCAAGTTCGAAGTGGTGCATCTTCGAGCTTCAGCCCAAGCTGACCGGATAGCACGCTGGAAAGAGCATGGAGCAAAACTTGTGGAGGTTCTTGATGAAGTGCTGGATGCAGATGTTGATGCTTTGCTTTTGTGCGTAGGGAAAAATGGAGATGACCTACCCATTCTCCAGAGAGCTTGTTCGAAATGGGCAGGCACTGGGCGTGCAATCTTTCACCTTTCAACCGTTTCGCCATCTTTTGTACGTGCTGCCGGGGTGCACTGTCGTCAAAATGGCATTCGGTATGCAAATTATCCACTGACGGGTGGCCCCAGTGGGGCAGAGCAAGGAACAATGCTCTTGCTTGCATCAGGCGACAGAAAGCTCTATGATGAGTACCTGCCGGTGTTTGAACTTTTAGGCACTCCTCGGTTTTTTGGTGAAGATGATGGACGAGGGGCTGAGGTGAAGCTTCAAGGGCAGATGATGGTCTTTGGAGGACTCGTGGGAATCTCATCAGCCACTGCTGCATCCTTTGCAGTATCACAACAAAGCGCAGCAAAGTCTGAAAGCGTAGCTGATTTCATGGACTTTCTCAATGGTGGGGCAGGCTCTACAAAGCAATGGGATGTTGCGGTGAGCCGGGGAGTGCGGCAAGGTGATTGGTCCGAGGGTTTTCAGCTACATCATGCAGTTATTGATGCGATCTATGCGGCGGATATGGCTCAAGAACTTCGGCTTAGCTCAGTGGTGCGCAATCAGTTGCTTTGCACTGCAGCGAGCTTTTCATACATTCTTGGAGAGTACAAAAGCAATCGAATTGCCACGCAGGCACTTGTCAGAGAATTGTCAAACTCTGCCGGTTTAGACGCATTCTTGGAACCACTCTGGACATGCATAGGTGACTTTCCGAAAGCTCTGGAGATGGTTGTTGGATCACTGCCAGAAAGGCTTCAGAAGCGTGTCTTATTGGACGTGTCGCAAGATTCGTTTCAGCTTAGTTGATGCGGCCAAAGGGCTGCCACCAAGTCGACTCTAGACCTGAGATCTAGCGCAAATTTGCTGTCGTGCAAGAGCATTGCACATTCCTGCCACACCATCACAACATTCACAACATTCACAACCGTTAAAATCGCAACCAGGAGCGGGCAAGACCCACACTTTGAGTGCTTCTTCGAAGGGCGATAAACAGATGGGCCTCATACCCTATGTCTTGGAGGACTGATGACACTGTGCTGCTTTTTTTTGCAGTCCTTTTTTTCACATTATATAGATAAGAACACACTTTGGACAGATCTTCTGTGATAAACGTGAAAGCAAAGACCAGCAAGCACTTAGAAGACTTAGTTATCGTGGATGCTCTATGCTCATAGGTGTGTCATAGATGACTCAGCTTGACATTGCCCAAATTGCCGAAGCTTGAGGGCCTCTTCATGCAGCACCGCGCGAAGTTCAAGAACGACGAGCTCCGCATTTGGGTCTCGCACGCTTGTCTTGGACTGTTACAGTGACAGTCTAGTGGTTTAGTGGTTCTGTTTTTTGTTTTTTGACCGGAACTTTTGGTTTGGCAAGATGAAAACAAGCACATGTCAGATTTCATTCATGGAGATCTACAATGAGCAAATTCGCGACTTGCCCCGGGCTGAAAGGATTTCTAAGAACTCTACGAGCTCCAAGAGATTCCAAGAGATTCCAAGAGCTCTTCTTGTTGGCAATCTGAGAGTTTTGAGATGTCTGCGTTGAGGTTGAGCCCAGGTCGAGATACCACTGACCTCAAGGCACAGAAGTGGGTCTGGTTTTCTTTGAATGTACAAGTCGTATACGGCGTACAATGGTTTTAAGGATTGGTATCACTGAGATCCTCTCTTTCCTCACCTGATGCTTAGCTCAGTTCAATTGATGTCGATACAGCTAATAATACCCCCCATATGTGCTGTATTGCAGAGACATTGGAGTCATTGGAGGTCTGCAAATCCACCGAAGCTGGTTTTTTACAAAAATATCTTCACTCTTTGTGGCCTGGTCCTGCCGTTGCTCCAATGGGATTGGACAAGAGTTGGAGTAGTGGGCTGTGGAGTTTGAAATGGGATGCTGTGAGCTATCTTCCTTTTTGTGGACTCGGACAATGCAAATTCCATATCAATTTCGCGCTTCTTTCGCCTATGCATGACAGAATGAAGCCATCAGAAACGAACACTTGTGCAAAGAGATCCCATTGAGCCACTGCCGTTTTGAGTCTGTAGAAAATATATTTCGCTGGGGTGAGTGCCATTTCTTGCCGGCCATCTTGGACTGGGGCTGCTGTCAGACATTTTGAGACTTTGTGGTTCTTTGTGGATGCTGTCATGAAGCACCAAGCATGAAGAGTTAAGCCTTGGCGCTTCGGGTGACGCAGTATGTTCGCAGCCAAGTGTCAGGTGAGAGATCATCCAGAGGTTGGGGCATATGTGCCCGGCCTCACAGAAGCGCCTTGTAGCGAGGCATGTTGCCACTGGGCCTTGGCGGCCTTGGGTTGGACAGGGCAACTGATAGAGATGGCGTTTTGTTTGGATTTCATTTCAGTCTATTTCATCATATTTCATTATATATTATATATATAATGTATACATATATATCATCTATATGTCATTGATTTCTGGATCTTGGTGGCTTGATGACGCGATCAAACTTAATCATAATTTCATCATACTTGATCACTTCTGAATTAAATAGATCAAACGAATAGGCCTTGCTGCAGTTCAACAGTACGGGTTTTGGCTGTGGCTTTTTCATCCTGAATGTTGCCTGCCAAATCTGAAGATCCGCAGAGTCACACAATTTTTGAAGGGTAGTGACCGGGTAGTGTTTGTTCAGATCAGCGACGTGAAGAGCTTGTTGGACTTTGGCACCAAGAAGTCTGGAGACCAAACGATTCTTGCAGATGGAACTTTGCACCAAGAAGTCTTGACTGTGTCTCTGACCATCGGTCTTGATTTGCATGAAGTTGCGTAATCACAGATTGACATTTGTTTCCCCCATCACCGAGACCTCTCTTCTGAGGCGCGTGACTGCAGTCACCAACATGAATGCTGGCTCATCCAGATCGCATGCGGTTCGGACCTTAGTCATGCTTCTTGAGATGAACAAAATGAACATTCGAGTGGGAGAAAAAAGCATGTAAAACGCTTGTCAACGAGCAAATCGAGCTTTACACCCGTCTGAGAGTTTGATCAAAGACAACACTTCCAGACCTTGATTTTACTTGATTAGTGTTCGTGAGAAACATGAGCGAACTTTTCACCTCTCCCATAGTACATTGACTTTCAAAAAAAAACAAAATAAATCATCCTGAAGGAGCATACCGAAGACACTTCTGCAGAACAGTGGCAGATTTGTCATTTATGTATTACTGACAAAAAACAAATAAAAACAAAACTTATTTGTTTTTTGGTCAATTTTTTGAGTGCACTCATTTTGAGTCACATTTCTTCCAGTCGGCCTCTGGTGTCCAAGGTCTTCACCATCAGGGCACAGCGTCTCACAGGACACACTCAGCACTTTCTTGGATATTGGGATATGGGTAATATGTCAAGTGATATGAATATGATATGAACATTGTTTGTATGTATAATCTTGTATAATATTGACATCATCTCTTTTGATTCTTTTGTGCGAATTGTTAGCATCAGGTTGTTGAGGTACATCCCAGACATCCCACGCTCTTGGGCACCCTTGCGAAACCTGCTGATGCTAGGGTCAAAGCCTGCTGGAAACAAGAAGGACGATCGGAAGGCTGTTGAGAGAAGGTATGAAGCACAAGCAAAGGTTGCTAAAAGTCAGCAAAGCACGAAGACTTTATGAAAAACACACCCACACTCTTCAAGTCATTAAGTTCATGTCAAAACTTTCTCTCTGTTGAGGACATGACTTCTGTCAGATCATCTTCTGAATTGTTTACCCGGGTTTGCTGCTCCAGGGCATTTCTCGTGGCCTTCTTTCTTCCTTCTTGCAAATATGTTCTACCCTGGCGAGATTTCATCCTGATATCTTGAGACACTCGTGAAGATTTGTTGGTGCCGGCACAGTCTCTCAGCTCCCGCGTCAACTTGGTGGACCTTGCTGGGTCAGAGCGTGCCACACTCAGAAATCAACGATGGAAGTGTCTCAGACCAGCACTGACCAGCCTAGTGGCACAGTGTAGGATCTGTTTGCCTGGCCAGCTGGCACTACAGAATTCAGACTCTTGTTCCGCTCATACCCCCTTGTACATTTCATGACGCGTCAGAGCCTGTTCATGATTCATGAAATGCATTGAAGAGTCAAGGATTTACTTCATAGGACTGCACATGATTTTTCACGAAGCTTTTCCCAGATTTTTCCAGCTCGGTTCTTAGTTCTTATCCGAGGCATCGCAAAAAGTGGAGCTGATGGTCTTCGTCTCCGCGAAGGTGTTGCACCCATCAAGCCAGAATCAAACCCAGACACCTGAGGTCGGTTCAAAAACATATGGCACTGAGTTATTTTTTCCTGAATTGTTATAAATTTGACAAATCTGACAGACACTATCACATTGTGGCACCATCCACTGAAGATCACTGCTTTTGGTTGCAAGAAAACTCCGAAGTTCACTGCCGGAATCGGAGGTTGCGCTATCAATCAGTCACTTACTGCCTTAGGCACGGATGCTTGCCACTCACGTGTTTGGTGTTGTCCTGAGGGCTGTTGATCTTTTTTCCCCCCAATTGGCAGGAGAAACACACCACACACACAATGTTGCTTGTGGATCTTTTGGAGACCTGCTTCATGTTACATCATGTCTACATCATTTAGTTCACACCCTTCCGCAATCTAGTCTGTTTGCCCTGATCAACATGCTCAAGTGTCGAAGGATAGTGAAACGTGAAAAGCGATGCAGCAGTGACATGCTTCCGCCAGACTAGAGAGTTTATGCAGCAAAAAGGAGGTCCACATAAAGTCCAAAAGGTTATAGTAGATGGATCATCCTATGTAGTAGAGTTTGAGTGTCCAGCCAAAAAGCTTCAATACCCAAGCACTGAAGCTGTACATTAGCCATGACAATGGCAGCCATGCGGCGAAATGACTTTGCCACCCGGCTGCACTTGGCCCCAAGATGAATTTATGTTGTATTTCATTGCAATTCCACCAAAGGCCATTTGAAAAATAAAGATAATTGAAAACCATAAACTCAGTCGTCTATTGCAAACACATTGGAGGAGAGGACTGTGCAGGACTGCAGAATGATATCAAGACTTGCTGGTCAGCTGGCGTTCACTAGCAGTCACTAGCAGAAGTTCAAGGTCATCCCAGAGAATCCAAGCATTGAAGACTTGGTCGTGGCGATTACCATGGAAAGGGAGGTTGGGCCGCAGCTTCACAGTTTTTACTGCTCTGAGTACCTCTACCTTCGAACACAAGCACACATAGCTCCGGTGCCATAGTATTCCAAGGAGATAGCTGTGACTTTGGGAGCCAAACCTGGATGACATATCATATGAAGCAGAAACACATATCCACCATCCACCCATTTTCCACCCATTATCCATCCATTTGCATGCCTGAATGTCCACGAGTCCACATCTCTAAGCAACTGGATGGATAGGTGGTTCTAGTATGCCAGAGATGTACTGATCATTTTACATATTCATCATATTCACGGCACCGCCTGCTGGGAGACTGAACACAGCTGAACACAGCGAATGATTAAGCAGCTGTAATCAGCTGTATACTTTATTGATCGCTTTGGGTCATTTCGACCGAACACTGACCGTGGTCGGGGTTGTTTGATGTGCAAGGCTCGAGAGGCAGCCATGGCTGATCAGCAGAAGCATTTGGACTGGCGCTTTGTTCATTTCACTGAGGCCTGGTGGCGATCAGGTCTGATGTCATAAGATTCATAAAATGTCATAAGATGTCGTAAGGCACAAAGTGCAGACATATTCTTTTGAGGGATGGCGGCCCGATGGCCTCTGCTAATGACACCATGTGTTGGCCGACCAGAGATTGACAATCTTCCCAGCATTTTTCCATATTTTTTCAATGAAACTTGGCAATGTGCCTGCCAAAGAGCCCTGACGGGTGCAGGAGTTCAAGCTGCGAATCGAGCAGGTAGAGCAACGAATGGATGGGCAAAGTTTGGAGGAGTGAAGACATGGAGACTTGTGACTTGCAGGTGCTTTGCTGTGCTTCGGACAGGGTGCTATGCACTTTTTCATCCCCTTTTCGTTCCCTTTTCATCCTTTTCTTTTTCAACATTTTTCTCGGTTCTCCAGCTAGACCTTCTTCTACCAGAGATGAGGAGGAATGGCAAGAATGTGGAAAACAATTATGGCTGCGACTTTTTTTCCTCCAAGACGTCACGATTCCTCATAGGCAGAACAACAGTACAACATTTGCAATGACGCTCATTGAAGAACATGCCGTTGTGCTTCGTGTGTTTCCGCAGCCAGCCACACTTTTCTTGTCTCATTCTGGTTGATGGACTTCGGACATGTTGATTTGAAAGATTTGTTTTCAAGTCTCCATAGTCTCCATAGTCTCCTGTCTTCCAGTGTTGGATTGTCACCATTGTCACCCAGGAGTCCAGCTGCTTTGCGCATGCGTCGCACGCTGCATCGCATGCAGCATCACGAGGGTTTGATGCCCTGACCTCAGTGAAGCTCGTTGGCAACTTGGAAAGCGCTCTGGATGCGAAATTGATGTGTTGCGAGGCATCTGACAGCCAGCGCTTCCACGAAGGGCTTAACCGCCTTGTTTGAATCGAGTCAAATCCAGGGTGTAAAGCGTAGAATTTTGGGAGACACATTGCCCTCAGGAGTTTGGCGACCCTCACAAGTGTTCTTGACTGGCTTGAACTATGGTGCTTCCCTTTGGCCGGAAAGGGCTTCGCCAGCCAGGAAAGTTGCCTTTCTTGAAACTCGTCTTCATGAGGCGGAGCTTCATTACTGCCCAGCATGTGAAGACAGATCCGTTTTTTTGATCCTATACTGCTCTGCTCCGGTACTTCCTCTAAACAAAGCTGCAGTGGATGCATCAGCGACGTGTGCTCTGCAGTACAGGACAGGTAGATGATACTACTCGTTCACTAGAAAATGCGGTCCTTTTGTGAAGCTTCTTGTGCAAGGACCACCAAACCTGTCAAATCAAGTCGATGAAGGCTCCAAGAAACTAAAAATGCCGGTGTCATCTTGCTCCTTTCAGGTGCAGAGTTGGAGCAACCAGCTCGAGGCTAGAGAGGGTTCTGTGCTCATGTCAACCATCACACATTGTAATGATTAGTAATGGATCGATGTGTATGATTAATAGGGGTGATCGTGTTTCCCCTTGAGTTCCCACAAAGTTGCACTTCTTCTGTCCCAGCATTTCAGTCCTGAAACCAGCAATTCGGACCTGTTTGGTCAATCGGCCACAAAAGTGACCTTTTGAGGAGTTGATTCGGCAGAAGAATGAAAAGTCTAGAGACGATTTCCTTGTGGACAGTTCTGCTCCTTTTTATGTTCAGGCCCGGCTTCAAAAGCAGCAGGTCCAGCAAGATGCTCAGTGCAGGATGTTTTTGGTATGTGAGATACTTGTCAACATAACGTTTGCAACTGCTGATGTGCAGGTTCTCATGTTTTTCCTTGAAGGTTGCAGGTTTCATGGTTTCACTGCCATTTTTTCTTCCCATAAGGACTTCCTGTTGGGTGAAATACATGTTATGAAAGCCAGCCGAAGGCTTGGGCTGAGTTCTTTCGGCTCACGAAGTATTTGGACGGTGTGGGGGGTGTGGGCGCACATGGGTCCAGCGTCAGGTGGGGGAAGGCGAAAGCTTTTGAGGCTCCGAAATGGTGTTTTTTGGAATTGTGTCTAAGGAGCTTGCCGATGCGACATGAGTCAATTTTTGGCTAGTTTTTGCAGGTTCAGGGTTTTTGGTATTTTTGCAAGGTACTTTTGGAAATGTGAAAAGAGTCAAAGCACCACGATGTTATTTTTTAGAGGCAGATTTCGCAAAAGATGGTGAATACTAGTGTTTGGTCATCTTGTGGTCAAAGATGTCGTAAGTTTTTGTGTTTTGGCTTTTAGAGATTAGCAACATGTGGCAATTATGTTCTGTTATGCAGCTGCAAAGAACATCATAGGTAGCTGTGTTTCGGTGCCCTCAGCCGTGTTGTTTTGTCGATCTTTGGCTAGTCCTGAGGGTCATAAGTAGTAGGACTTGGTGTCTTGGAGTTTTTCTTAGCTTGTTTACGGGGTAAACAAGGTACTCTTGGAAACGTGAAAATGCAGAAAACGTTGGAAATGGTAGTGATTTTTGATGGCACGAAGCACCGTAATTGCGAGTGTTTCTGATGCAAAAACAACTTGATCATGTGGAGCTTCAAGGAATTTGTGTGCCTTGAATATTATGCAATAATGCTGCATCTGCATTATTTCTTCTTGTTGAAGAGTTCTTTTACGGTAATTTCCAACTTCACCTTTTTTGCAACAAAGGTAACAAAGGGGAATCAAGAGATGATAGAAACAAGTCTTTGCTTGGACTGGTGTTTGTAGAGAGACTGCAAGGGAGCATCACTGCGGCTCGCGGGCTGGCTTTCCTCCCCCCCTTCTCAGGTATCTCCCTAGTACTCATCTTTGCGGCAGTTTCATTGCTTCAGAAGCTAAACAAGTCAATGTATAATATAGTGCCGTAGACATGCGTGCGATTATACCTTTGCTCACAAGTCTCAACAAACTGACTTGACGAACCATGGACTTTCCTTCTGCCTCTGGGCACAAGATTTAACAGTGTGAAATGCGATCCACTTGCCTTTACCAAGGCAGATCCAGCAACTTCAAGAGATTCAGGTGTCTTGGAATTGATTTTGCAACTGTTTGTAATTCACGTCGCTTCGCGACGGCAACCGCCCGCACCGCATCGTTGGGCAGCCGCTCGTAACTGCCAATGATGTCGGCCATTGAGACCAAAAACATCCGAAAGTACTGATTGTCGGAAAAAAA
>Ga0126342_10013909_pt1 | contig 14230 bp, 11 predicted proteins | sample Cyp1metagenome_FD_92528 | JGI IMG/M metagenome (GOLD analysis project Ga0126342, IMG submission 92528) | Coral microbial communities from Lord Howe Island, Old Settlement Bay, Australia - Cyphastrea 1 metagenome | ecosystem: Host-associated > Invertebrates > Cnidaria > Coral ...
TATATATTATATATATTATATATATTATATATATTATATATATTATATATATTATATATATTATATATATTATATATATTATATATATTATATATATTATAAATATTATATATATTATATATATTATATATATTATATATATTATATATATTATATATTATATATATTATATATCCCTATAGCTCTAACGTAGGTAAATATGATCAACATTCGGCAATGTGAGTTCCAAATGCCTACATGCCTTCCGATTTTGCCAACGTAGGCACCACAGAGCCACATCCAAATCCGATTTTTGGGTCCGATAACTTAAGCAGCACTCATCCTGATCCAAAGCACTTTTTTCTTCTACGCGGTACGCGCGGATCGGCCAGCAACCTTCAACCCGAGCAAAATTCTGCCCATAACTCTGACTTCCATTAAACTTCTGTGTGTTTTCCTACAAATGGACTTGACGCTCCCCATAGCATCTTCATCTAAGTATGCATGGAGCGTGCGTGCATTGATTCGCGTGATTCGCATCTCCAAACATTGTTCTTGGAATGCCTCACAGTTTGGCAAGATGGCACAGCAAAAGTGTCGGTCTTTTCTGGTTTTCAAATATGCCCATCTTCTGGGAAATAAAAAGTAAAAAATGAGCTAAACCACAACATAAGATCATGCGTTTTTGGACGCAGCGGTAGGAACAGTTCGTTTTGCTCAATGAAAGCGTGCGCTGCACATCGGTACAAATCCAAAAACCTTGCCGGAACCCAAACATTAACCCTGAAAAAAACAACTGGCCAATTATATATTTAAATATATTGTTGTGGATTATAGGCAGGAAAGTGAAACTCATATCAGATAAGAAACCGGTTGCCTTCAACCCACAGCCACTCCGCCTCATCAGCGGAAAGGTACCTGCTACACCCCTCAAGTTTGAGCATCCATGTTGATATTGCGTTCATGGTCCCAGTAGTCAATACCAGCTGAGGTGATCGGTTGGCAATTGGCAAAGAAGCCACCAGGGCATTCAAACAAGTAGTCAAAAATGCCGTCATGATTCGGCTGTTCCACGCTTTGAGTCTCAATTCGCAAAACTCACCAGCTTTCCGATGTAGTAAGCCGCTTGTGATGTGTGGCTGGGAATGCCTATACAGGGATAGCCAAAAGATTCAGGATATACGTACAAAAGATTCAGGATATATATAATATTTATATATATATATACACATATGTACACTCCTGTAGTATTATGTATTTAAATGTATTGCATGTGTGTTTAAGGGACCGTGAAACCATAAAATTATCCCAAAGCCTGATGCCCTGCACGGAGCACCAGCTTCGGAATCTGAGTGTCAAGATCTCCAGCATGTCTTTGACTTCCATGGCCGGCGGTCCAAACCATCCATGCTGATGAAGTAACACTACACTAGCACCGTTCAGGAAATGCAACAGGCCAAGGTGTAGCACGTGCATAAGACAAAACTTAAGCATCGAGGGCAAGAAGCCGTATACCAAAGCGATTGGATTGACATAGTTCTTCCTGCAACAGGGTCATGGTCAACAATACAAATATATGTTCTATTTCTTTTCTTGATGATACCATGCTGTAATATATAACAATATAGGTGTAAGCCTAAGGGTTCGGAACAACAAATGAACACAAACTTGTTGTGTACTAGGCGAGGCTCAAGGCGACAGTGTAGAACTCAGGAAGGCTCAGGCGAGGAATGTTCAGGAAATTGGAGAAGTGTGAGTACCTCATAGTATCAATGGCACAAAAAACAAAACATAAAATGGTTTTCACTTTTTTTTTGCCACCCAAAGAGAAAGTTTCAAATTGAATTGAGGCACTGATAGCGTCCATTTGTTGTAGCTCGGCAGCGATGGCACATACCAGCAGCCCTTTTCCAATAACTTCTTAGCTCCCACATTTCCCAATGCCATTTCCAGTCCCCCCTGCACTCTACGAGGCAATGGGGCCCCCCAGAGATTCTGCGCCCAGCATATGTCGCAAAACGACCACAAAGTTTGAGGCCATCCCAATCGACACTTGGAAACACACCATGGTATGCAACCTCGCTGAGGACCCCTGATTCGTGTAAAAAACATATCACGGCTCAAACTGGTACCAAAATTACACCAAATATCGCGGCTCGTACTGATACCAACCTACAACAAATAAAAAACCAATCATAACTGTGGATGAGAAACATTCAGAGACCAAGCCTGGGCACGAAACAATGGGTCCAACGTTTCTGGACCAAGGCTCAGTTCAAAACGGATAACAAAGAGCACGAATCGAGAGCTAGGAAGTCCTGAGCAGGCATGTACAAAGAAAGGGTTTGGTCTTTACTTTAACCCTTTACTTGTAGGCATTTAGGAACTGACATTGCCGAATGTTTATCATATAACTTATAGCTATGCATTTCTCACACATTTAACCTTAAGAAAAAATGTTGCCAATCCAATTAATCCCAGTGTCGGGTTCTACGATCCAAGATTTGATTGAGAAGAAAGCAAATGATTTTTGCACCCGCTAGTGACCATCTAGCATCATCTCCAAACAGCCCTACAGGGTTGTGCTGAGCAAGATCAGCTGCCTCATGGTAGGGACAATGCTGCTTCCAGTGTGCCCAGTACTCCTCTATGTCAGTCTTCGAGATGACAACTTTGTGAGTTTCCTGGTAGCTGGTGGTTCATTCCAAGAAAACCTCATTTGACAGAGAAAAAACACTGGGGAACATCCCGCTATGGTGAATAAATGAGCAGATAAGCAAAAATACAGATAGATAGATAGATAGATAGATAGGATTAGATAGATAGATAGATAGATAGATAGATAGATAGATGGATAGATAGATAGATAGATAGACAGATAGATAGATAGACAGATAGACAGATAGACAGATAGACAGATAGACAGATAGATAGGTAGATAGAAAGATAGATAGATCGATAGATAGATAGATAGATAGGTAGCTAGATAGATAGCTAGCTAGCTAGCTAGATAGATAGATAGATTAGATAGGTAGATAGGTAGATAAATTATATAGATAGGTAGGTAGGTAGGTTGGTAGGTAGGTACAAATGACAAAGATATATGTATTATACTATAAATATATATACCTATATATCAATATTGATGCAAGAAAGCATCAGCAAGGTAGTGCAACATCTCGTGGGCCAGAACAATGGGAATCCGCATTGTGGTGCGATGCTTCGGTTTCTTTAAATCTTTCACCGGCACCTCTACCCAATGCATGTCCTCAACGTGTTTGCTACCATCATAGCAGAAACAAAAAGGCTGTTCAATCCTAATTCCAACCAAAAAGGGGAATAAACACAAAACCTGCTAGTAGTTCTTCCCAAGTATCAAGGGGAAGTTCCAGCGATCTCATGAGATCTCTTTCAATGTTTTGGGGGTGTTTGCCACATCCACCAGCCCGGGCAATTTTTTTGGTGAGCTCACCTTTGAAGCTTCTGGTGGGAAGTACGTAAAACCCAAAACTGTTTGAAAGAATGGTGCCCCCTACTTATCCTACTTCTTGGTCAACCTTACAGTGCTTGGGGATGCTTATAATTAATATTGGGAGCCCACAAATAATCATAATCATCCAAGTTCTAATCCCAAAAAAAGAGGTAGCCCATGCGTACAACCATCGATTGACATTCATTGATCATTCTGTGTGCCCTTTACCTGGGATGATGTGAACTCGACCCCTGAAGTGGTTTCGATCTGTACCAATACATAAGTACACCCCATTTGCATCCATATGCACCCATATGTTTCAATTTAAAATTTATTAGTAAAAGATGACCTATATGGACAAGTTTTGATGTAAATGTGAACCTATGCATATAGAGCAAATGGGGTATACTGGGAAGAAGCACAATGCTATTAGTTTGGGTGGACTAGTGACTGCACGCCCCGCCGCTCTCCACCACAACGGCCGCGGCCGCTTCTTGAAGTTCGCGGCACGAACTCGCGCCCCTTCCTAGGGACCCGAGTAAGTGCGCAGCAAAGGCTGGCTCACAGGATCCATCACCTGCGACGGGGCCAAAGGATTAAGTTGGTCCTAAGAATAGTCACGGGCGACAAGTGTTTGGTCACATCAAAAGATTAGGAAAATCCTTATGAACATTTTTCGCCCTGTCGCTCAGATCTTGCAATGATCAGCACTGCAAACCCCTCATGATACATCAAGGGCATAGGATTGCATGGCGCATCATGCCCCACTCATGGAGGTGTCGAAAGATGCAATTGAAATGCCAACCTGAAATGTTTTGTTGGCATGGCTGGAAGTATGTGGTTGATGTAAAGTAAAGTTGCATGTTACTACTTTGAAACCCTCCAAGAGCCCTAAGGGCAAACCGGGCCATGGAAGTGCCAAAATCTACGGCTGCGGCGCTGCCGCAGACTTAGCAGAAGCCTTTGGCTTTGCTTTCGGGGCATGTTTCTTACAGTGGCCCGCTGCTTTCTTGTAGTCTGCAACCTTCTCAGCAAGTTTTTGGTTGAGCTGCAGCAAGCTGTCACCCTCCTTTCCGGCAGCAATTGCGGCCTTAGAAATTCAACAGAGTTCCCACAACTGGACCACAAACAGTGGGCTTTATTGGCTCTTTGTGTTGTGTATTTTCATCAGCAAAGGGATAAAAATGCGAAGAATTCTCAAGTGGGAAATTTGAGACCCCAAGCTTCAACATTGCCGCGAGCTTCTTCCAACCCTTGCAAGTGGGTCTTCATGTCCCGCACCAGGGCCGAGATGAGATCTTGAGGCCTCGAGCGAGGATAAACATCATCAATATATTATATATATATATACAAAAGGGGTGTGAGTAAAGTTGAAATTTAAGATTCTGACGTCTCACTGGACTTCAACTTTGAATCCCACGACTTGCATTCAAGGATGAGGTCAGCTGCAGTCTTCATGGCCTTACACACAGGTGTGTTGACAAGTGAATGTAACGAAGTGCTTGGTTGAAACGACCCCATGACATATATATATATATATATATATGTGCGTATATTTACAAGTCAGCTAATTGGGACGTGATGCTGCTCGCGACTCTTGCTCTGGGGTTTTGGTCTTCACAGACCCATCCTCGCCCTTCCCCCCCTTCGGCTTGCGAGGCGGCTTCGCCCCGCCCCCGCCCTTGCCACCCTTGCCGCCCTTGCCAGCCCCTTTGCCATTTGCATCCGTCACCTCTGGGTCACCCTTTCCAATCCCCTTGGGATTTTCAGGGTCGGGAAGCATGGGCATGTTGCCCCCTCTGAAAGCCATTGCATCTTCGTTCCGGATACCGCCCGTAGACGACGATGTGAAGCTCGACGCGTTGCGTTCCACATTGGTTGATGTTGTGCAATCCCAACACCAATAAAGGAGCATGTCCTTCTCCTGGTTTCGGGGAAAAACAGGGATTTGCTCTTACATAAAGCCATTAGGATTTTGAGGTAACGAATCATTATATATGTATATATATACACTCTTTTCATGAGGTGTAAGTACATAATATGTACATACTACATCTATATCTATATCTAGATCTAGGCCCGTATCTGTATATATATATGCTGTTTTATTTTATATATGCTGTATATAAAGGTTGGATCAATAACCTGTCAGCATTTGACTTTCTTAAAGAAAGGGATCCCACAAATGCAATACTAAAATGGCCTAGTTTTGGATGATTTTGGGGCACCCGGAAGGTACGACACTTCCATGTCCATGTTGTACAATGACGCATTATATCTAATTAATCTCACTGTGGTCCGATGATTCAATCCGAACAGCTAGCATGCAAAAGATGAGGTCAGCCGAGATTGGATGGAGCCTTCTTCCCAGGGAAGTCCGGGTTCTCAGCCGTCATCTTCTCTTCAATCTGGCCAGGGCTGTGGAAGATGAATTCATGCAGGCCCATGCCATATCCAGGGGTGCATCCAGGGGGACATATCCCCAGGCCAAATCCCACCTACCTTGTTTTCCGGTAAGAAACCTTTTTTGGTCAAAAGCTTGGAATAAGGTTTTTTTGTCCGAACATGAAACAAGATATATGTTCCATACAAAACGAGCCACTATATGTGTTCCATACAAACCAAGACAATTGTCCTTGATATTTGGCTACGCCTGCAAACAGGGCCCAACATTACAATGTGGATTTAGACGATGAGAGTGAAGGTAACAACCATCCTGGCGCCTTGCGCTCAATCAGGTCGTCCACCAGATCCGGGTTGCAGTATTTCAAATCCAAGTCCTAATGTGCAATGATGAAACACCCGATAGGGAGATATTGGCAAACAAAATTGTTTCTTTAGATTTAGAAATTTATTTCTGCATTGGCAGAGTCATGGTGTAATCGCTTTCAAGCAACTGCTTTGGACATAAGCTTCCACTGGCCTTTCAAAGCATTCTCTTTCTCGGTGCGAGCACTCATGACAATGCTTGACTTCAGCCAATCTTGGCCCGACTGAAGCCAATCTTCGAAAAGCTGTGTGAAAGCTTTCTGGTCACGACCTAATTGGGGATTGCGATCAGCTATTGCAAACATATGCGTTGTGAACATTGCAAAACTACTCTAGTCTATACCCACATAAATGCAATAAGCATGAAACAACACAAACCTTCTATGTATACAAGGGCTTATGTGGAAACAATAAATGAATATATATATATATAGTGATGATGTGCGCAACTGATACGAAGCACCGTTTCTGCTTTTTCCAACAAACAGTAACTAGGATCTGAACTGACTGCCGCTTCCTTGTGCTTTGCCACCACTTCTGGCGGTGCATACTTGCCTTAGATTCTTAATCGCACAGCCGCATTCAGTTTAAAGTTTTTGTGGGGCGCGAGCAAAAGAATATGTTTTTGATAATTTTGCCTAGGCGCTTCGAATTGAGCGATGGAACTTTCCCCTAATGGCGCGGACTTTCAACTTTGCGGCTCTTTTCTGGAGTTCTTCAGGTGTCGGCTCTGCAGGTTCACTCGGCTTTGCTGCTACCCCTGGTGTTGAAAACGCTTGCTGTGCTGTCTGCTTTGTTTCCTCTTTTGCTTCGGGCTTGGCATCGGCTGGTGCTGAACTGTGTTGTTTCTCTTCAGGGGCTGGGGCTGTGACAGGTGCAGCGGTCTGCAGCGGAGTGTTGAGGTCAACTGTTGTCGCTCTCAAAAGCGCGGCTTGAACACAGTCAGGAGTTGCTGTTGGCACTGCTGTGGGCATGTGAATGTTCGGCTGTGTTGGCGCAGGCTCAGTAGGCTTTGCCGCAGGATCTGGGGCCACCATTGCTTCATCGGGGTCAGGTTCTCCAAGGATAAGCGTGGGCTTGTGGAGAAGGGCATGTTGCTCTTGCTGCTGCTGATCACGATACATGATCCAGTTGATCATGTCTTCAAGCTCATCCGAGGTTTGCTTTGCGCTTTGGAAATATTCGGACCAAAGTGGATGGGCGGTTGCTTCTTCAATCAAAGTTCCATACTGTTGGCTGTCCAACTTCATCAACCTTGTGCGAATTTGTTCTCTTGCAGGAAGAGGCTCTGGGACGGGCAGGGCTTGGCTTGGGGCAGGTGGCATTGGCTCATCAGTCCTTTCTGGGGCGGCAGGCGTGGGCTCATCAGTCCTTTCTGGGGTGGTGCTGTCAAGAGCTGTGGTTGCAGGCGTGGGCACGTCAGCTCTCGGAGCTTTTGCTTGCGGTGTGGAAGTTGAATTCCCGGCCTGGGGGCTAACCACAAATTTTGACCAAAACTGTTTCAACTTTTCGCTGGGTTGACCACTGTTCTCGCCGTCTGGCAATGCTTCCTTGTCATTTGGGGCGGCAGCTTCTGAAGTCCCGGTAGGGGCAGGTGGATGGGGTGCACGACAAGGCGTAGCAATTGGGACAGCGGGGGGGGCTTTGTTCTCTGCAGTGGTGGGATCAGGTTTGCTCTCCATCTCGGTGCTGTCTGCTGTGGGGCGGGCATCATGTGGAGCTGAAGGGGTGCTCGTGTCAAGGGGTGGGTCTGGGCGCTTGGCAGTGCTTGCTGTGCCCGTGCCTTCGTTGTGCTTTGCTTCTGCATCTAGAATGAGCTGCTTGATGAATGCGAGTTGGGAGGGGTCCATGGACTGGAAGCAAGCAACCTCAGCAGCAGCACCAGCAAACGACATTTTTTAAGCACAACCATTGCATGTTTGCCAATATAGGTTGATATCTGCATTTTCTATGACATGACATCGTTTTAACATTTGGTTTCCCACACTGGTCGGGCTGGCCAAGGCTGGAAGTAACGCCTTCGAATCTCCCAACATCGGCACTGCATGCTCGGGCTCCTGGTGTTTCAAATTGGCCGATGAAATATTCATACATAATCAACTACAAGGTGTTTGCAGATAGGGATGCTTATGGGTGCCCCAGGCCCGTTTTTTCGATTGAAAAATTGAAGCTTGAAACACTCCTATTTTCAGACATTCCCAAAAGGGTAGCAATAGAACACATCAAAATTGTCCTCCATAGGAAGCGTATCTTGAAGATCAGGGCACGTTGTTGACTTAGATGCGCTCTTCTTCAGGCCTGATTACAGGGGTTCACCAAATAATTAATGTAATGCCTGTGTAACTAAATGCATAGCGAACAATGGTAAACCCTTTCAAGTTAAAGGTTGAACACTTGAAAACACAAAAGGCCTCCGGCCTCCGCTGGTGGTGGGACCCGATGTAGCAGCTTGGTCAAACTGCTGCGAAAGACTCTTTGGAGCAACACTAGTGGCTGATGTTGATTCACTAACATCTGATGCACTCCGGGCAATCTTCGGCTCTGGGGTAACTTGCTGGGATGGCGGCGCCTGCCAGCTAACTCATCACAGGCAGTTCCAAATACTGAGCTGTTTCTAAATATGTTTTATCTCGCAAGGGATATTTATATGTTTCCATTATTTTCTGTGTGTATATATATAATTAAATATTTATATTATATATATATGTGTGTGTATATATATATATATATGTGTATATATATATATATATATGTGTGTGTATGTTTCCCCTTGAGCACGGTTCCACAATACATGGGGGTTCCAAGCCTTTTTCGTGCCCTCACTTTTTCTAGAACATATTTGAAGCCACAAACCATTTACTTTTGTACCACCCCATTGTTTTTGAAACTCATGTCATTTTGGAACCCCTTTTCAATATGGACACCTGTTGAATTTGATGATTTTGTATTAGCCAGGATTATATTTTTTTTTATATCTCTAAGAAGAACAGCTGTTTAAATTATATACATCGAGGTGTGCCAATAATCCTGCAATAATATCCCAATCATATATTTATAAAAGGTATATATCTATCTATCTATCTATCTATCCATCCATCTATCTATCTCTCTCTCTCTGTCCATATACCCCGTACAAGTTTAAGTACCTTACAAAAAGCTGAATACCCTTGGACAAAATAAACCTATTGAGGGTTGGGCACAGGGGGCAACTAATAAATATAAACCCAAAGGACTCCCAGATACCCCAATGGCCTTGGATGTCTTCTCCTTCTTACGCTTCACAGCCCCCTCCCCAAGGCTGTGCTCTGTTGCGACCTTTGCACGTATGGCAGCTGCCTTCCGCAAAGCCGCTTGGATTGCTGCGTCCTGGGAAGTGGCAGGCGGACACCCATATATTATATAATTATATGTATTCAAAAAGTTAACTATTCAAATGGAATACGGTCTTTCAAGGGGAACTCAGGTAAAAAAACAACATGGTATCACGGTGGCAAAATGTTGAAGTAGAGTATATACCTCCCAGCTACGTAGCTAGCACATACATCACATGTATGCGGCCCTTACAAAGTACTCATAGCGGAAAAGAATGGTTACGCCACTGTCCTTTGAGCCTTCCATACCATCATCCATTGCTGAAAATCAGCAGCGTGTCACAACTTGGGGAATGTCTAGCTAAAGATTCCCCTTTCAAAATGCCTGCGACAAGAAATTGTAGATTTTCTCAAGGTCCCCGGTCACGGTCCGGTCACGGTGTGTTTCCGACTTTTTCACCCGATTTTTCCGGTTTTCCTTTATAATCAATACTAAAGTGATCCGATTCCGACAAATCACCGGTCACGGTCCGGTCACGGTCCGGTCACGGTCTGTCCGCACACCCGTGGCAGTTTTTTTAAGCATCATCCTGATCTATCCCAGGTCCTGCGGTGAAAAAACAGCAGGTTTTGCGATGAATTGGATAGCAAATTAATAGTTTCAGAATGGACCTTCCCCAAAGTGCCACTAGTTGCAGAGAGGATTGGTGGGTATACCCATTACCATTACATTGGTGTTGCCCAAAATGCTACAGTCCCATATCCGAACAGTTAAATATGCAAAAACCCGTATTCTCATATGGCTTTCATTGTCTTGTGGTGATATTTTATATATATATATCATGTTTTGGGGGGCTTTGGCAATGGGGTGGCGAGATTGAAGGTACAGAAATGTAAAGGGACAACTTTGGTTTCCTTCAAAGGGGCCTTGGCCTTCATTCATATGTTGCAGCTGTGGTATATTTATATATACATAAACTGTTTCATATATATATATATATATAAATATATAGATATGTTGACAACATTCCAAGTAAGTACCCCGTTCTCTCCGCCAAGTTCTGGCCTTTAAAGGGGCAGGCCAGTTTGTGGCAAAAACTTGCCAGCAGCCTGGGCTTGCTGAAGGTATTCCCTTATGGGTTCCAAGTCAGCATGTGCCCAATCGAAAGGGGCCGGTTCAACCTGGATAGATGCCAGGTCATCTGGCAACTCAACCTTCAGCTCTGGAGGAGACTGGCCAGCCTCAGCGTAGGATCTGGGTGCAAGCATGTGTGCATGTATGCATGTATGCATGTATGCATGTATGCATGTATGCATGTATGCATGTATGCATGTATGCATGCATGCATGCATGCATGCATGTGTGTATGTATCTATGTATCTATGTATCTATGCGTCTATGTATGCATGTGTGGATGTATGGATTGTGAATATGGCTGTAAATATGTTCAATATATATGTGTGTGTGTGCATGTATGTATGTAATGTAATGACATGTAATGCAATGTAATGTAATACAATGTAATGTAATGTAGTGTAATGCAATGTAATGTATGTATGTATGTATGTATGTGTGTGTATGTGTGTATGTATGTATGTATGTATGTATGTAGGTAATATAATGTAATGTAATGTAATGTAATATAATGCAATGTAATGTAATGTAATGTAATGTATGTATGCATGATTGGTTTGTTTGTTTGTTTGTTTGTTTTTGTTTGTGTGTCTGTATGTACGTATGTATGTATGTATGTATGTATGTATGTATGAATGTATGTAATGTAATGCAATGTAATGTAGTGTAATGTAGTGTAAAGTAATGCAATGCAATGCAATGTAGTGTAGTGTAGTGTAGTGTGTGTATGTACGTCTGTCTCTATGTATGAGATGTATGATATGTATTGTATTGCATTGTATTGTATTCTGATGTTTTGTATTGTAATGTATTGTGCTGATGTATGTATGTATGTATGTATGTATGAATGAATGTATGTATGTTTGTTTGTTTGCCTGTTTGTTTTTTTACAATTAGGCACCTGGTACAAACATGTGCATCTTGGCTGTCAGGTCTTGAATTATCTAAAACTATAAATATACATAATCATTCGTCAGCTTGATATTTTCCTTATTTTGTCACTCCCTACGACAGTAAAAACTCCTTTGCTGGGGGGATTTGTTGGAGGGGAGGTGGCGAGCCAGTAGGAAAATTGTTATCGTCAGCCCGTATGACCCCCCTTCATATCCCATTGGATTTTGTTAATCTTCATAATATTCTGTTGTTTTGGGAATAACAGCTACTTCGTCCAAGAAGATTGATTGTTTCAAACAATAACTTAAAACCTCTTCAGCAATTCATATTGTTTACGGTGCTTTGTTTGTAGGATTCAGACTACAACAAACAGCCGATTTACCTTAATACCAAGCAAAGCATCCTGAAACTGAGATGCCACGAACTCGCCAAAAGCGCGAGGATATGCTCCGCTCTGTCGAAGCATTGCTCCCCCTGACCTTGGAAGCTGCAGCAGGGGGCCCAGGTGCTGGTGCCCCTTGAAGACCGAAAGCCCAAAACATTCCATGGATTACATTTACCCGGTATTCATTCAAGACTGCTAGGTTTGTCTTTTTTAACATAATATAGATTGCATATGAAATGCTCAGGTCCCATCATGTGGGCAGTACTGACATCTTCCGAAGCAGTAAGAACCCCACGTGCATCGTTTTCCATCTTTGTTGATGGTATGCTTTACCATACGAGACTTGTCAGCAGATTCCTGGAGCCTTTCCTTATGGAATGGCTCAAGCTTGTCCGCTACATTCAACACCCAGCTCCTTAGCACCAATTTGAACACATTTTTTGGAATCATTGTAAAAGACTACTGGTATCTAGCAAAAAAAAGCCAAGGTCCAAAACAATCATGCTGGAACCTCCATCCAAGAACAAACCGTTCGTACGAATGGAGAAAGACAAAGCAAAACGTTTTGCATGGAAGTAAGGCCATGTCGGAGAGCCGCACAAATATGAAGGCTTCAGCGAGAAGTGGTAGTAATTGGCCATAGGACTTGGTCGCAGTGTGTTTAGCACTCCGTGTGTGGAACATTGACCTGCATCTAAAAAGTTATTTGGGTACATGCTGCTAAGTGTTCCATGCATGGAGTCATGGAGCACACACACATATATATATATGTATATTATATCACATATTATATATGTATTATTTCATCGCAATTGGTCATTCATCTGGGGGCCCAACAACCGTTTGAAGAAGGTCTTCACCAGGCGTTGCAGCCAAGACATGTAGGGATAATGAATGAAGCGTGATGTCGATGGCTGTTCTACCTCATTCTGAGACATCCCCAAATCAATGCATGCATGGATTTCACTGAATTTCCTCGCCAAAAGAGTTATAGTTTGGACGTTTGCTGAGCTGATGAATGGGACAATGTTGAACCCACATGAATCAAAAAAAAAAACATCCACCAAGGGTCAGCATAGTGTGCGCCTATCAGCAGCGCCAGGGCTGCCAATAAGCAAAAACGAGCCCCCAACACGTTTCCAATTTTGACCATATCTTGGCCTCAAATCAGCCAAAATATGCAAACATAATTGTGGCAAATCTTGGCCAGACGTGGATCGCAATAATAGTAAGAAACTGTTTTCGGCTGGCCTGAAAAAAACATTCCATGTCACACCCACGTTGGATTTTTCTTTTAGTATCTTGGGAACTGTTTTGGGGCCTGAAAAAGCTTTGCGTGAACCAAACCCAATTTATGGAGGATAGTCCCAGGATAGTTATGAAATCGAATCGTAATTCTCTAATCCAAGTCACGGCTGTCTCCTAGTATCGCCACATGGCGCATATGAGTAGGACAGGAAATCCATACCCACCTTGGATTGCCCAGATCTCCCGCTCTTTTTCCCATCATCGTCATCATGATCATATCATCATCATCATCATCACCATCATCATCATCATCACCATCATCATCATCAAATATTTATAATCATTTTTTTATTTTATAATGTATATGCAAAGTATCAAATGAACTGATATTTAGTTGGCTAATGTTAATTGACTATATAATTCAGCCCTAGCCACGAGCTGCATGGGACCCCGGCAAATAATAAGCCACCACGACGAAGTCTTAACGTGTCCTTGACAGCCTGGAGCATCCCCGTGGTCGTCAAGAGGTTGTTCATGTCATTGGGCCTGCAAGGCACATCGCCCTATTAGCATCTGGATTTCATAGTTTATTTTCATACAGCAGTAAGTTTTCAAAAAGAGTTGTCATCATATTCGATTGTTCATATGCATTTCAAATTGTCTTGGTTGTTGACTAGAAGACATATATCTGATTGCATGTACTGGCTGCTCCTCACACCCGCTTCCAAAATATATGTGAATAGAAAAAAGTATGGAACCCTTTTTTTCAAATTCACCCCGCTAGCTTCAGCTCTCAGGCCGGCCTGCGAAGCCAATCGTACCACTGTGCACGAAACCCAGCCCGTCCTTGGATTGGATGTGATGGCGGGTGGAATCGATTATGCCCCAAATTCAACACACACACATATATATACATATATATATATATAATCTACCCCGTTATCTTAGAATATCCGTTTTTCCAATTATGCAGTTGAACTCGACCGTAACTCCACTTAGAATATGCCCCCATTTCGTGCTCATGTGTTTTCTCCCCA
>Ga0126342_10013910_pt1 | contig 14230 bp, 23 predicted proteins | sample Cyp1metagenome_FD_92528 | JGI IMG/M metagenome (GOLD analysis project Ga0126342, IMG submission 92528) | Coral microbial communities from Lord Howe Island, Old Settlement Bay, Australia - Cyphastrea 1 metagenome | ecosystem: Host-associated > Invertebrates > Cnidaria > Coral ...
GAAAAGTAGGCTCGCGCGCGCGATGGTCTTGGGCGTCGCTGCTTTGCCGTGGAATCTTGATCGAAATGCGCGCGCACTGGAGCTGAGGGTTCCAGGTGACCTTTTCTCTTGTTTGTTGATGCCATGCTGCAGCGCTATTGTGTTTTGCATGTGTTGAGGTACTTTGTGCATTGGAACCGGTGCATCAAAGCGATGTGTTGTATTGTAGTGTGTTGCAATGCTACGGTAGTTTCTATGTGTTGAGGTACTTTGTGCATTGGAACTGGCGCATGACAGCGATGCGTTTTACAGTAGTGTGTTGCAATTCTATTGTCTTTCTCAAGTCCGTGTCGGAAGATCGCAATGGAATGGCTGCGCCAACGTGTCTCGACAGGTACTTGGTCTCCAGTAGTGTCTTGGCAGATCGCATTGGAACTGCTTACATCATGAATGCGATTTGAATGTTAGGATTTGCACGAAAGATTGTGTTTTTACGGGAAAACGGAGGTTCCGTTGCGCTATTGTGTTTTGCATGTGTTCACACACTTTGTGCATTGGAACTGGTGCATCAAAGCGATGTGTTGTATTGTAGTGTGTGGCAATGCTACGGTAGTTTCTATGTGTTGAGGTACTTTGTGCATTGGAACTGGCGCATGACAGCGATGCGTTTTACAGTAGTGTGTTGCAATTCTATTGTCTTTTTGAAGTCCGTGTCGGAAGATCGCAATGGAATGGCTGCGCCAACGTGTCTCGACAGGTACTTGGTCTCCAGTAGTGTCTTGCGATTGTATTTTGTTTTGCAAATCGTTCTTGGCAGATCGCATTGGACCTGCTTCACCATGGATGTGAATTGAATGCTAGGATTTGCGCGAGACATTGTTTTTTTCGGGTAGACAGAGGTACCGTTGCGGAGAAAAGTAGGCTCGCGCGCGCGAAGGTCTTAGGCGTCGCCGCTTTGCCGTGGAATCTTGCTCGAAATGCGCGCGCAATGTAACTGAGGGTTCCAGGTGACCTTTTCTCTTCTTTGCTGATGCTGTGCTATTGTGTTTTGCATGTGTTGACACACTTTGTGCATTGGAACTGGTGCATCAAGGCAATGTGTTGTACTGTAGTGTTGCAATGCTATGGTAGTTTGCATGTGTTGAGGTACTTTGTGCATTGGAACTGGCGCATCACAGCGATGTGTTTTACAGTAGTTTGTTGCAATTCTATTGTCTTTTTCAAGTCCGTGTCTGGAGATCGCAATGGCGTGGCTGCCTCAAGGTGTCTCGAAAGGTACTTAGTCTCCACTAGTGTCTTGCGATTGTATTGCGTTTTGCAAGTCATTCTTATTCTTGGCAGATCGCATTGGAACTGCTTCATCATGGATGCGATTTGAATGTTAGGATTTGCACGAAACATTGTTTTGACGGGTAAACGGAGGTTCCGTTGCGGAGAAAAGTAGGCTCGCGCGCGCGAAGGTCTTAGGCGTCGCTGCTTTGCTGTGAAATCTTGCTCGAAATGCGCGCGACATGTAACTGAGGGTTCCAGGTGACCTTTTCTCTTCTTTGCTGATGCTGTGCTATTGTGTTTTGCATGTGTTGACACACTTTGTGCATTGGAACTGGTGCATCAAAACGATGTGTTCTACAGTTCCGCTTGGGTGTCGAGATCCATCCGGTTTTGGAGCTGCAATTTGTGTACCCGTTGCGCGTCATTCTATTGCGTTTTGCAACTCAGTCTCTGGAGAATGCAGTGGAATGGCTGCGTCCAAGTTCCTGGCTGCTGCGGCTGCGTGCAGAATACTTTTAATGTCTGCGAATGGTGCTTTGGCAGCAGATAGTTTTCAATTTTGGCGCATCCTGTGTAGCAGCTTCTCTGTGTAAATGCTTGCTGTGTGTAAAAGCTTCTCTGTGCAAAAGCTTGCTTTGTGCAAAAGCTTCTCTGTGTAAAAGCTTGCTGTGTGAAAAAGCTTCTCCGTGCAAAAGCTTGCTTTGTGTAAAAGCTTCTCCGTGTAAAAGCTTCTCTGTGCAATAGCGTTCTTTGTGCAAAAGCTTCTCTGTGTAATAGCTTGCTGTGTGTAAAGGCTTCTCTGTGCAAAGGCTTCTCTGTGCAAAAGCTTCTCTGTGTAAGAGCCTGCTTTGTGTAAAAGCTTCTCTGTGCAAGGGATTCTCTGTGCAAAAGCTTGCTCTGTGAAAAAGCTTGCAATGTGTAAAATGTTCTCTGTGCAAGAGCTTCCCTGTGTAAACGTTGCTGTGTCAGCTTGCTGTGTGTAAAAGCGTGCTTTGTGTAAAAGCTTCTCTGTGTAAGAGCTTCTCTGTGCAAATGCTTGCTTTGTGAAAAAGCTGGCTCTGTGTAAAATCTTCTCTGTGTAAAAGCTTCTCTTTGTGTAAGAGATTAATGTGAAGCTTCTCTGTTTAAAATTTTGCTGCGTGTAACAGCTTGCTTTGTCATGTACAAGCTTCTCTGTGTAAAAGCTTGCTCTGTGAAAAAAGCTTGCTCTGTGTACAAGCTTCTCTATGTAAAAGCTTCTCTGTGTGAAAGCTTGCTGTGTGTAAAAGCTTCTTTGTGCAAAAGTTTGCTGCGTGTAAAAGTTTGCTGTGTGTAAAAGCTTCTGTGTGTGAGAGCTTCTCTGTGTAAGAGCTTGCTGTGTGTAAATGCTTCTCCGTGGAAAAGCTTGCTCTGTGTGTAAGCATCTCCGTGACAGAAGGGCCAAGGTGAGAAGAGTTGAGATAATCTGAGAAAGAGGTGAGATGAGTTGAGCGGAGGTGAAAGAGGTGGGAGGAGCTGAAGAGGTGGCAAGAGGTGAGAAGAGTTGAGACGAGTTGAGAAGAGTGCAGAAGAGTTGAGACGGGGTGGGCAGAGGTGAGAGTCGTTGAGAAGAGTTGAGAAGAGCAGGGAAAAGGTGAAAAGAGTTGAGCTGAGGTGGGAAGAGATGGAACAACTTGGAGAGCTGTTGAAAAGAGTTGCGAATTTGAGAAGAGCTGAGATGGTCTGAGAAGAGTTGAGATGTGGTGGTCACAATTGAAAAGGGGTGAGGCAAAACGACGACGAATTCACAGAACAGAATTGAGAAGCTGTGAGGGTCCGCTGCATCTCCTATAGGCAAACCTCGTCTTTGGATCCTATAGCGTCACAGTTCTTAAACCTGGCAACTTCCGCCACCCGCCTTGCGCGGGTTCTACTTGTATTGAGGGTAGGTAACTTAGATTTTCTCAAAACCCAAAGAACCAATACCTTCAAACATGTAACTTACATTTAGGGTAGGGCCCTCTGAAATTTGGAGGGGCCTGAAAAAGGTAATATCACATTTAGAATGCTTTTTCCTAAATGTAAGTTACGTTTTGGAAGGTGCCGTTTTTGTGGAATAGTCTTCAATTTTAAGAAAAGATTCTGGCAATGGTGTTGGGTGGTTGGCCATCAAACATGTAAGTTGGTGGTCTCAAGGTCTTGTGTTGCATTTTTGGTCCCTGGGTACCTTGAAGATGCTGAAAATGTGACTTGGTGACCTTGAGGTCCTGTTTTCAATGAAAAATGGTGGTGTCCACTTTCTTGTGTGCAGTTTTGGCAGCAATCATGTTGAGCGGTGGGCCATGGAACATGTAACATGTATATAAGTTGGTCTTGTTTGCCCTGACAAAATGCAAGTGCTTGGAACCTCCCCCAAGGGACCTTACATTTTTTGTGTTTTAGAAGCTGAAAGTTTTGGGGTTCTGGATGGATGGTCTTGGAGGTGCGATTGTACTGATTCTTGTGGTTTCCCATTTCTTTTGCGCGCGTTTTGCAGCAATGGTTTTGGGTGGCGGGCCATGGAACATGTAAGTTGGTGGTCTTGACATCTTGTTCTTGAAAAGCGCAGGTGCTTGAAACCTTCCAAAAGGGATCTTGCAGTTTTGTTTCCTAGGATTCCCCAGGTACCTTGAATATGTTGAAGGATTTGGGCTGCCCGTGCTTCGTTCTGGCTGCCTGTGCTTCCCGACAATGGGGTGCTGAAGGTTTGGAAGGGTTCAAAATGAAGCATCAAGCCACGCCCGGAAAAGAAAACTTGTGTGGCCAGCCATTTGTGTGGCCAGCCAAATGTGGTGAGGTGCCAAAAAGGGGGGGCAGAAAAATGTAAGTTACCACTTGTTGGCTCACAACGTGCTTGGTGTATTTCTAGGGGATGCCCTGAATATTCTTTGACCGGGGCCATGCTTAGGAGGGTCGGAACTTACATGTTTATCTTTTATATTCTTTTACATTACATATTTTTTGCTACCGCAATGAACCCTCTCCAAAAAAAATGGCCCGGTAAATGTAAGTTACATTTTGTCAGGCGTCCCCACAAAAAAAACAAACTAGGCTAAGGGGTAAGGAAAAACAAAACTTTTGCTGCAACAACCCGCTATGCATGATATGGGTCTGGACCTGTTGGTTTCCAACGTCTTTGGGGCCTGCTGGTTTCAATCGGCTTTGCGCCTGGCGCCGTTCGCCTTGCGAACTGCATCCGCACGAAGCCAAAAAAAAGAATTGCCGCCAGATCCCGTTTTCTCAGACAGTATATATAATGTCAATACATCGTGGACTAAGGACTGCAATGCTGGCAGGTGCATTCGGTGGATGCCTGCAACCAGCATGGTTGCTGCACTTCTTCTGCCCAAAAATATGAAACAACTACGCCCCAACCTTGTGATGCATGATCCAACACACTGGCCCCCTTGTCAAATTGTCACGCCGCCCTTCCACACGCCAGTCCTTTAAACATTTTGGGATGCGCGGGGGGGCTTCCCAATGGACTCTTGGAGCGAAAGAGCCCAACATTAACACCATCATCCTGATCCTTGAATATCAAACGCGACGGCATGCAACACATGGAAGGGAGGATTGGCGCATAGTGAAAATGCGTTTTTGAATATGTTTCATCATGTTTAAAAAATGCCCGCCCGCACTGCTGATCGAGTAAGCGGGTCTTGTGTTTGATTTGAAACGTGATGATGATGATCATGTCATTGCCTTGAAGCGAACCTGGGAAAACGTCCTGGCGGTAGAATGTGAATCAAGCGAGATATGAAAAATGTGTGAGGGAAGAATTGAAGGTTGAGGTAGTCGAGGCCTGGTTAATTCCTAAGAAACATGACGAGAAGACAACGATGACAAGATCAGATAAATCAACATGAATTCGGCTTGGGGGTTCTTGGGTTTAGCTTATTCCCATCACGGCAAATTGGAAAACGGCAGGTACATGCAGACGTTTTCGCAGCAACTTGGACGGGCCTTCGTTGGCCCATGCCATGCCATTCAAGTTCCCATGGGCATTTTGAAACAAAATTGATCAAAATTGGATCAGCGGCACTCCTTCTCTTTTTGATCCTGCTTCTTTGGTTTGGTGAGAATTCTGACACGGTCGATCTTTACCCCGGAAAGACACCCATAGCTTGAAGCACTTCCTGCTTAGACCCGTCTCCTATGTCATAGAGGTAGGTGCTTGCGGAAGCTTCTTGACGGTACACCTCCATGACTTTCGTTGAAGCCCACCTGAAGCGGCATAGACTGATAGTGCTCAACAGGCTCACATGATCACCGCATGAAGCCAAGTCCCAAGCATGACTAAGTGATCTGCGCAACACAAGCTGTGCGTAGGCACAGCATTAAGCGTTTCGCTGTAATGACTGTAGTGCTTGCTTTGTTCAAAAAGATGTCTGCCAAAGTTTGCCAGGAGTGAATTGATCTCGTCGAGGCCCGGTGGGTTGCCCCAGACCAACTCCTGAAATGGTGTTCCAGCCGCTAACAGCCGTGGGCCGAGCACGAAAAGATGCCGTTTGCTCCGGCACCCGCAGGCAATTCCATTCCAGCTCGAGATCCCTGACGTCTCAAGCCACCATGGCTAGGGGCTGCCACTACTAATGGAATCCACCGCGTCATTAGATGCTGCAGAAAATACAAGGAAGCCGCAAGAAAGCGCAAAGCCTTGTCAAAATCCATGGAGGAGAGCGGCCCAAGCGCAATGGAGAAGCGAATGAAGATCAAATTTGAAGTTCATCGCCTGAATCCTCGAAGAGTGGAGAACCACATGATCTCTTGAGCTGTCTCTGGGGAAAGGCTGCGGGTTGGGGCAAGAATGTCGGAGTCTCTCGTGGGGTGGTCTGGCGTAAACCTCCCCGCATGATAAAATCCAACAGCAATGCTGAGAGAGCAGAGAGCAACCTGGAATACAAGTTGACAAATTTCACGTCTCCTCCATTCTTTGCTTCCTCCTCAAACGCTCTCAGACCTGATGCAGCCGCCACCAAATTTATATGGTTTGCGCTCTTCCCATTGCAGGCTGGTAGAAAGATCAGTAGACATTATATCATATTATATCCTCAAGCCCTCTTTGTCATCAAAGAAAGATTTTCTCAAGAGGCCTCAAATGATCTCCCAAACGCTCTAGCAAGCTCTGCCGCCTGGCCCTCAATGTAGGTGGCGCTGGCCTTGGTATAACGCCTTCCAACTCTCACATGGAAATGCTTCTTGGGGCATTTCCTGTGAAGATGATCAAGCTCTATATTCACGTTCATGACGGCAAGCTCCTTTTGGTGAGGGCACCCATAGGCACACCGACGCTACACCGGTGTCCATCTCAACTTGGACCTTCTCGTGGTCTCCGTCATTCCAAAAACATCCATCCTGAAGGCAGCAGTCATCAGTCCCAGACTAGCAAAAGCAAGCTGATTCTTATGCAGCGCTCGAGGGCGCGGCCTGTCAAAACCCAAAGGAATCAAGTAGCTGCTCAAGCACAAGTGAGCTGCTGTGCAAAACCTTGCACATGGTGTTGCTGCCAGTAAATTGCGAAACCTATTTCCATCATTTGACATAGCCATGAGAAGACTCTGCAATTCCTCGAATCATACTGCCTGCTCTCGGAGAGGTCTCGGAGGGCTGCAAGCAACTCCCAAAGCCAGCAATTGCTTCGTCACAATGCCTGCTCCGCCAAAGACTTCAACAAATTTAAAACAAGCAAATGCACCTCTCTTCCTTCTCCTCCGTAGACCGTAGAAAAAATCATCAGCGAACGCGAAAGCTTCAGCATGGAAAGTGTGAAGAGCCGCCGTCTTGGTATTTTGATGTATTTTGGAGGTTTCCTCAGGGAGCGATGCACGAACATAGCCTTCCTTCCTCAAAGATGCACCTGGCGCATATGCAAAGGGCACTGCAATGCTGCTGGCCGTAAAAGGAGCGACCGCCGCAAGGATGAAAAGCTCCTTCGCCGCTGTGGCCTCCCCATGTTCAAGTCTCGGGCGCGATCACTTTGAAAAGCTCATTCACATGCGCCATCAAGACTCGCCGGAACATGGGCACCGAAATCCAGGATCCCATCAGGGTAGCATGCAGAGCATCAGAGGTGTAAGGCAAGCCTGATGCAACCGGTTGAAAAGTGGAGCGCCGGGACTAACAGTGCCCTTGTCAATCAAGTCTATGGAAGAATTGATTTCTGCCCCGAAAGCCTTGAAAACAAGAACATCACTCATCACGCACCTCTTTGTCAGACCGTTCTATTCTCTCTGCCTCATAAACCTTCTTAGCCTTGTCCAAAAGGAGGCTAGATTTTCCTGGCACCAGCCACCTGTCATGAGATCGCCACCCTCTCCTCAACACTGATAATGAAAAATCATCCATCATGCCATTGGCGGGGTCATGGTGAAGCATTGCTTCATTAAACTGCAACATGCTATGGGGGTCCCGGCAGCCTCGCTCAAGGCTCGGAAACAAGCAATCGCTTACCCTTCTGCTATTGTCCCTCGAAAAAAAGCTTGGGGTCTGCCCAGAACAAAGCCAAGATGTGCCTACCCAAATCTAAGAGACATGAAGGCGAACGCCGCACCACGTCGAAATCGACGGGGCGAGGACCATGCGGAATCTTGCTGACAGCAGGAATGTCGTAGTGAAAGGCTCCAACCAGGGCATCTGCCTGCACATTTCCAAAAACTGCAATGATAGTAAGGCGATCTGGGCTAACTCTTCTGCTCCATCTCTTTCCCCCACCATGAAATAGCTCTTCTACCCATCAAGGTATCCTGATGCTTGCAATTCGGTACCGCTCCAAAGCGCCGGACCGTAGATTGATCACTGAGCCGAGCTCCATTTGAACACTGCGAGGCAGTAATCCTTAGTTTCTGGCTTCGAAGCGAAGCCGTCCTTGGCAGATTTCCTTCAAGGTTGCGACGCCCTCCACAAGCGGCAAATTGGTTGAGCCGGTTGTGCTGATCTTGTTCTCCAAAGCCAACTTTGCCCGGCACTGGCAGTCCAAGCTCGCTGAACCTCTTTTGACAACTGGTTCAAAAGCAGCTGGAGGGCACGCTGGGAATTTGCCAGCTCCCCCCCCGCGTTCTCTGTCAGTGCAAAGGATCTCTTGTGGGCTCAGAAGATGCCAAACACAAGAAGATAGGCGAGCTCTCTTCGTCGTGGCCAAGGCGATGACCCGGGACCCCAAGCTCAACACTCTATCCTGGAGATCAGAAAATTGGCGCCGCAGACGCTCAAGCTCCTTATCGCTCATGCAAGCAAGTTTTCCGCCTTGATCCGCTTCTCAGCACGGGGTTCGGGAATTGAACCACAAACGGTTCAGGATGATGAAAATGCAAAAAGCAAACCAAAATCCAATAAACCCTGAGAAATCCAAGAAGCAACCCCGAAGAGGGGCCCAAGACAGCCCAGGCAAGGAGCGCAAGGAAGATGACGGTGGGTGAGGATGGATCACAATGACCCGGGCAACTTTGGCCTCACCCTAACTAGAATCGAGGTGGAGGTCATCAACAGCTTGAAAAGAAACAGGAGAGCCAATCCAACGAATTTCTGCTGTGCATGGAAACTGGTTGGTTCTGTCTCTCTCTCTCACACACACGCACGCACAGGCACATGCCGTTTATGCAAAAGGCGACAAAATTCCTCATGATCCGAATGAACAGGCGCACATAGGCGCACATAGGCGCACATGTTGTCTCGGTCAGTCTTAGTCTGAGCCAAACATTGTCACACTTGGACGCAGTGGGTGACAGTGATCTCTGGTGCCGGAAGTATGGTGCAATCAAATCAAAACCACAGCAATTGCCTACATCCGCCTTCTGGTCCGTGCGGTGCAGTGCTTGAAGAACATTGCTTGATTTCGTGAAGTTCCAGTGGTGGGCGCAAGTTTCCCGTTTTCCATACCGAACACTATCAACATATCATAAGCATGCGTAGTTGGCATGGTGATTTCGTTGCTACCACCATTGTGACCCCGCATCCTGCCCAACAAATTCACCAATGTCTGTGGTTTCAGTTCACCTTCAACCTTCAAAAGTACCTCCTTTGAAAGTTGCTCAGTGAGAATGCAAAGGCTCTGATGCGATCCACGTAACACAGTACATACACTTCTTTAGAAAAGTGCCCGTACAGGTTTGGGACAGTCTTGCATGGTTCAAATTCCGGTGGGCCGTCGCCTTCGCAAAATGAATAGGGGAGCAGGGGGTTGCTTCAGCCCGTACATTGCTTGCTTGAATGGCCAAAGCCAGTTGGTTATTCTCAGGGTGGAACTCAGCCATTGGTGCATGCAAGAATGCAGTTGATATGTCATATGTTATCACAGTCTGACATTTTGGCAGTGGCAGCAAGACAATAACGCGAAGAGTGACAAGAGTAGGCGTTGATGCGATGGTGTCGTCAGTATCCCTTCCTTGTTGGAAACATCCGCGCGAGACAAGGCGACAACGTACTTTACACGGCGTTCCCCCCTGCTTCCCACAAGTGCAACCGAAAGCATTGCAAGGTAGTCTCGCCGACAATGTTCGTTTGGAATCTCGTCATACGCATCAAACCCTTTAATTGATTTCATTTTGTCCACCATTCTTTCCTTGGCTTCTTCAGTGAACCCCGGTTCCAAGGGGCTTTCGCATGGTGTGGTCACTGCAAGTTTTTGTTTAACTTCAGCGTCTTCCCTTGTAGCTACTGGAACCGCAGTGTCATCTACAATTAGAAATGCAACGCAAGGAGGGAAAGTACTCACATCAAACGATGCTCCCATCCTTTGACTTTTGCGCTCTTGAATGTCATCATCTGACAGCTCATCAAGCGCCAAACGCTTCGGGTGCTGGGTCCGTTCAGTCGGAAGCAGTCCGATGTTTCCAACTTCTTTTGGACGAGAATTCAGTGGACTGTAACCAGCTGAGCTAGTTTCCATTTCCATCTCAGCTTCTGCCACAGGCTCATTTTCTCAGCCAGTCCAGTTTCCAGTTCCACGGGTGCCCGGATTCGTCGGACAGCTGCTGTTGTTGGCGGTATACAAAACTGGTGTCAATGATGTGTTTTCCTCGTGGGTCCCAAGAAGTCACATTCAGTCCTGTGCGCCGCGTGGCAGCTTCCTCACGAAGTTTAGTAAGCTCTCGAACCAAAACAGTTTCGCCAAATTCACACAGTCCAGTTTCATAGTCTTTGCGCCACCTACATCGGTAGGATGTCTGACGATCTCCGGTGCCCTGTAGCGACCCAATAAACATTGACAAGGTTTTACAATCCGTCAGAGAATGCAACCGTTCGAATGCCTACGCGGTTTTAAGGCTGCGTTCGAAGAGCCCTCACTTGTCTAAACCGTACATGTGTTTTTCCTATGGAATCATGTGTTGTTTTCCAATCTTTCGGTGTTGCTCTCACGCGCATTCCCCGCAGCCCTTTCAAGTCTGCCGCCGCTGCTTTTAATGATAGCTCTTTAGCTCTTTCTCGTATTGAAGTATGCTGAAGGCCCTACCTGTTTTGTAGGCAACCTTTTGCAGTTCATCAATGCCATACGGCGATACGCATATCTGCCTCGGGCAGGTACTGCGACAAACGCCACCAGTTTGAACAAAAGTTCCAGCCAAGATGGTTCTCCGTTGAACATTCTCTCCAGCGGCGACAAAACAGCCATAAATTTGAACCACAGGCTGTCGGTCAGTGTTTCGCATACTTTGACGTTCTTTATGTTTGGCACGAACACGACCGAACACAGTGTCCACACCATGAACTGTAGGGCAAGTGTGTAGGATTGTGTTGTGCTCGCTGTTGTTCAGTGGGCTTATGATGCCTATGTGGTCTTGGCAGTGCTTTGGCTTCTCGCGCTGCCTTGTCATATGTTTCTTCCTCAACCATGATTGCAAGCACTCCAGCCCATACAGCCTTATCATCCAACCTCCACACGTCAGAACGAACTTTACCATCCCAGTTTGTCAGTCCGAAATCCCAAGGTCTGGAGATGTGAAACAATGCAAGCAGTAGCCGTTTAATTACCCATCATCGTCACATGTTCCATGGGACAACGGTCTAGCAGTGCTGTTTCTAGCATCACGTCAGTGTCCTTGATTAACACTTCTCCCGCCATGGGTTGAAGTTCATCGCCTACAAGTTCTGCAAGTTCTAGTTGCCTCGCTTCTCATTTGATTCTACCGCGCAGCAGTGGAAAAGCAGTCTTTGGTTGAAACCCCATTTTGTTTTCAGATCTTTTCAGTGCTCCTTCCTTCTTTGCATTCGATGGGCCAGTTGCGTGAAATACTCAACAAGCAATTTCTACTCTAACTTCTCCAAAATCCCTCGTTGTGGTCCTAATTCCAGTGAACATGTCCATCACGATCGGGCAGTCCTACTTGCTTGCAGCATGAACATTTTTCTGCGAGGTCCTTTGTGGCTTCGTGTCAAAATATGAATTTCTGTGATAGTACGTGGGCTGAATGGCATATCGGTCAATGTTCCTAGTTGCTCTACAGCATCAGTGCTTACAATTCAGATCAACACCAAGTGTGTTCACGCGCTCAACCAGTGCACCTTCACATTCACCCATGGATTCAGCATCGTATGCTACAATGGACTGTGCGAGATACAACAGTGGGCCAGGTCTCGTCACATTTGTTGTCCCTTCCTGTGGGGTCAGCACTCTCGTACACTCCTTGTAGCATCCTGGCAACAAAATCCGCAGAAGGAACGTCGCAAACGCAGTAGATATAATTCACGAACAGTGATGCACAAGATCGTACTGTATCGCGTTTTTCTAAAAACATGCAGCGGCTTTCCGCATTCCAGTCGCACTTCTCAGTTTTTTAGGCGCGCCCCTACCTCCTGGAAGCACTGGGTACTGTGGTGCATCGTCAGCAGGACAGCTGTGTGCAGCAGATCTAACATCAAATAATATCCGGTTTTCATGCGAAGGTGCGTTTGCAATGCGCCTGTCATGATGTGCACTTCGTGCGTCATGAAACACTTCGGTGTGGCATGCCTCATCTGGAAAACCAAGCCGGAGCGAAACAGTGTCAGGAAGAGTTGCAACTTCCACTTCAGAGCAATGCGCCAAATCTTTCCACTTCCACTCATGCTCTACTGTGAAAGTGAAAGATGTTGAGACTGGCGAAGCAAACTCTCATGTCAGGCCTGTGGCAAGAAGCACCGGCTTTGCCACCTGAGCTTGTTGCAGTGCTGGGCGATGTGCCAGTGCCAGGCTGCGGCGGAGGCAGTGCTGGACGTACAATGGGAGCAGCGTCGGTCTGCCAAGACCAATTGCCATACCAATACCAATCCACCAGTCGGAGTCCTTAGACGGGAAGCACCGTAACTCCAGTTATTGTAGGTCACAGCTCCAATCCACTCAGTCCAGTCAACTTTTTCATCATAATGTAGACTCATGCCTTTCTTCTTGAATCTCATCATACATAGTTGCGACGTTCGTACAGTCCTTCGACACGCGCCTGCGTTGTCCGCAGTTCCAACATCTCTGTCTTTCCTTGCCATTCCTTTCATTGCAGTGGGGGGCCGGTTTGCCACTTCCACCTTGATTTTTGTTTCCCTCTCGGTGGGCCAAAAGGGGCAAATGTCCACTTCCTTTGCTCTAACTCCAACCGTTTTTTTCATCAGTTTTGTGTGCCTCTACCAGGACAATCCTCTACCTCCTTTCCAGTTGGAAGCCATTTTGTCTCGGCCACCTTTGCTCCATAGCGATCAGACATCCATGGGCCCAGGCCCGCCAGCGTCCACAGTCCTAAACCTCGTGATGCATCTTGATTGATGGTATTTGGCGATCACATGTCTGACGGTGTCATGGTCGGAAACCGACTTCACGTTGAGTCTCAAGTGCTGTTGCGGTGGGCCAGCCGTTCTGGCTGTGCTACTCCTGCTTGTCCGTGCGTTGTCACGTTGCATTGTCGCAGGCAGCTCATCAGCCCCAAGATTTCTAGCAACCTGAACTCCTTCCATGACTTCAATTGTTTCAGGTTTGAGCAAAGCTACATATGTCTTCGCCAACCGACTGCAGTTGTCCCAGCCTTCCATATTGCCATATATTGCCATTGAATTTGTCCGACAGTGCTATTTTTTTTTATATTTACCCCCAAGCGTTCCACTTTTTCCCAATTGCGCCATCGCACCAGTTCCATGTGGCAGTTGCAGCTGGAATCCATTTTCCAGCTACCATGCAAACATTCCAGGCCTTTCGCCAATGCAACTTGCAGTGGGCAGTTCAATACATTCTTGTCGCGCAAAATGCTTTGACCCATGAGGCTTGGGCCAACAGTCATTTTTGCTGATTCACTTTGAACCGTATATATAATCATGGAGCGCAATGCGGGGTTCAATCTATGTATCTTAACCGAAACACACACACCAAAAATTAAAACAAACGAGCAAACGAACCAACCAACCAACCAACCAACCAACCAACCAACCAACCCACTCACCCACCCACCCACCAACCAACCAACCGACAAACCAACCAACAAACCAACCATGCATGCATGCATACAGACAGACATACATCCATACATACATCCATACATAGATTCATCCATCCATCCATCCATCCATCCATACACAGACATACATACACGCATACACACACACATATAATTATATATATATATATATGTACACGCACACACACACATGCATACACATGCATTCATGAAAGGACCTGGAAGACACATGCTGTCTCAAGACTATCAGCTCACCTGACCTTAACAGACGTACTTACTTACACTGTAAACACACACACACACATATATATATGTGTGTGTGTGTGAACCATCTGAAGAGATGTACAGCTTCCAATTTGTTTGATTTCCAGGTTTCTCGGTTTGACCTTATATCTTTTTCACTGCAATTTACAGGGGGTAGCGGCAGATCATTCGGGACCGCCACCAATGAGGACGCCCATTTGATCTGGTGATACAGATTGGGACGCCAATCTGCGTACCTACATTAATCTTTCATTTCTCGTCCATGGCTACCGGCTAAACCAAGAAACGGCATGTCGCATTTCCACCTA
>Ga0126342_10013911_pt1 | contig 14229 bp, 13 predicted proteins | sample Cyp1metagenome_FD_92528 | JGI IMG/M metagenome (GOLD analysis project Ga0126342, IMG submission 92528) | Coral microbial communities from Lord Howe Island, Old Settlement Bay, Australia - Cyphastrea 1 metagenome | ecosystem: Host-associated > Invertebrates > Cnidaria > Coral ...
TGGTGGCTCATCCCACTGCTCGTAAGTGGGTTATAACCCCAGTTATAAGTGGATTAACCCTACTTATCCCATTTATAACTGGGGTTATAACCCACTTACTAAGTGGGATGAGCCACCAAGTGACCAGGGTGGTGACTGACTAACTGTCCCTGCATAATCTTTGCTTGGGTGAAATGGGTGAAATGGATCAGATATGATCAGATAGTTCAGTAACAGATAGACAGGTTTGTCAATGGGATGTAAATGCCTCGAACTACCAGTTGAACAGGATGTCAAAAACCCAAATCATCACATATCAGTCTTGTACAGTCTTGTATCGTTCATAATATCACAAAGTTGATGATTAACCTGGATTGTCAAGGCATTCAATTTGCATTTCCCACTATGAATGGAATGGTCTAGCCGATGTCAGTTCTGGCAACAAGGACATATCGGTATATTTCAATCTGTCCCACTCATGCGGGGCGCCGCGTGTGCAAACCGGACCGGCAGGAACCTGACCATCAACATTCCTGCGATTGTTTATCCCAATTCGTAGATTGATGTTGAAACATCCGGAGGAAGCGAATAGCTATGAAAACGGAATGGATTACAAGCGGTGTCCACTTTTGGAAGGCAAACCTGACATCTTTCGAACATGTGCACATGGCTTTGAGAGAATCCACGGGAGTGCAAAGGAGAAAGATCGAAACCATGATGGTACTGACATAACAATGGATGAATATATGGATCGTGATCAGGATCTCCTTCTGGTAAATTCAATCTGGAGAAAGAAAATCTCAATTGTTAATTTTCGAATCATGTTCCAGAGGTCTTTCTTATCCTTGGCTGCATTTTTCCGGTTCTGGGGATGGGTCACGAGGCTTGAAACTTGGGTGGTCCCGTGTCACACTCTCCTCCACTTCAATCTGCAAGCCCGCCATGGCGGGAGAGCACGGTGAATCCGTAGCTGAATTTCACCCAGTATCTGCTTTACTGCTTCAGCCTGAGGGGTGACGACTATGTCATCAGTTTCAAATGTCGAAAACTGTTGTGTTTTTGATCGGATGATCTTCGATTTTTTGCAAACACAACACCACCCCTATCAGCTACAAATCGGTGATCTTTTTAGGCCCACTTGCCACCATTGAACAAGGAAACTCGCCACCTCTTGCGGCGAATTGAGCCTGTGATGCCAAGGCAACTGAGGTCGAATTGGTTCAAAAGATCTTGGGGATGCAGCGTGAAGCAAACCTTTTGGGGGTTCCCCGGATCCCCGGTGTTTTTTGATTCTGATCTCCAAGGTTATCAGCCGCCATGTTGATACCCCAGAGGTGCCGTGGTTTCGGGATTTGTGATATCCACATTGGTTATGATCCTCCGTGTTTTTTGGCCCCAACTCCCAAGAGCGATGTTGTGACCGTGTGAATCAAAACACAACTGTACTAAAATGGTACAATTTTCAATGTAGTCTGAAACCAGATTTCCAAGGCTATTCTCAAGCCGCAACAAACCATCCAAACACTCACGGCCGTGTTTTGAAGCGCCAGTTGGCGCTGCAGGTTTAGTTTTCCTGGGCTACGTCGGGCAGGGAAAGCATCCTGGAACAGTTTGTTGGCTGAACCAAACGCAACTGCATCCCATCAACGAAGTGAAGGTGTTTGAAAAGTGATTTAAAATAAACATGTACATATACATATCAATGGGGCCTATAGATATATAGGGGGTATATGGTATGTGATGGGTATACGGTATATACTACATATATCTAGATATACCGTATGGGGTTTGGATGTTTCCTTGAAAATCTATTGGAATTGGATGCGATTTTACGCCACAAGATTGGATGAAGACCCCATGAATAAGATTGGTGGTTATACCCATTAAAAGTGGAACCCTGTACCACATCTCACCGACGAACCCATAGCCAATTGCTGTTCACTAGAACTCTTCCACACTTCAATTTTCATAGGTTATTACCTTGGTGTCGCTGGTATGGTGGAGTGTGATGTTGCGCTTTGAAATAATGAAAACTAAGTGCCCCTACCAAAAAAAAACCAAATCCCAAGCAATGCTGCCAAACAAATGTCTGCAGTCGACGGTGTAGCGCTGGGGCCTGGTTTAGGTTGCCACATGGATGAAGTTGCACAAGTTCAACGCATGCGTCCTTGTTGCTGTTTCACAACTTCTCACAACATCTCAAAAGTGCGCAGCGCCCTCCCCGCAAAAAGAAGCGTTCAAAAACGCGCATTTTTCTTCATCTTGCCCATATTAAGACGTTGTCGAGCTTTCACGAGATCATCCAAAACACTGGCAAAGGTGCTTGCTCCAGGGCCCAATCGGTGACGAGTGCAGAGTTCACCGCTTCTGGCACGGTTCTTTGGCCAGCTCCTTCATGTGTTTTCGGTAAAAAATCATAGTTGGCAAGGCTGATGCTGCCAGCAGCAGTTTGCCACCTCGCACACGAACGTGCTCGGACACCTCACGCAACAACAACTTGCTACCAATCCTTATTCGGCCCTTTGCAGCCAAACGGTGCAACTCAAAAATGGTTGGCGCGAACTGTCGCAAAACAGCGGCCCCGGCTGGCAGCACCGCGCAGAATGTGGTGTCTCCGGGCTGGGGTTGCAACGGCTGGCCACTCAGCAATGTGCGAGCTGCTGACAAACATGCAGCTTCCAACGTGGCGTCTTTGGTCAGTGCAGCGTTTTCAAGACCAAACCGGAAACGAGCATCCAGGGTGGAGTCGCCAATGTAAGCGACTTAGCAACACCTGGCGGAAGATTTCAACTGGTAATTGCAGAGGGGTTTCTGCTGGCACTGCCAATGAAGATGGCAACATTTGATATGGCAATTTTTGTGTCTTCCCACTTGGACGTGGTGGTGGTGGTGGTGGTGGTGGTGGTGCTTCGGCCGGCACAAGCAATGAAGATGCCAACGCTTGATGTGGCAAATTTGAAGTCCCACTTGGAGGTGGTGGCGGTGCTTCAGTCGGCACAAGCAATGAAGATGCCAACGCTTGATGTGGCAAATTTGAAGTCTCACTTGGAGGTGGTGGCGGTGCTTCGGCCGGCACAAGCACTGCAGATGCCAACGCTTGATGTGGCAAATTTGAAGTCCCACTTGGAGGTGGTGGCGGTGCTTCGGCCGGCACAGGCAATGAGGATGCCAACGCTTGATGTGGCAAATTTGGTGTCTTCCGACTTGGAGGAGGTGGTGGTGGTGGTGCTCCGGTCGGCACAGGCAATGGGGATGGCAGCACTTGATGTGGCAAATTTGGTGTCCCACTTGGAGGTGGTGGCAATACTTCGGTTGGCACAGGCAATGAAGATGCCAACAGTTGATGCGGCAAATTTGGCATCTTCCCACTTGGAGTTGGTGGTGGTGCTTCAGCCGGCACAGACACTTGATGTGGGAAATTTGGCGTGGCACTTGGAGGTGGTGGCAATGCTTCGGTTTCACAGGCACTGAGGTGCCAACACTTGATGCATATTTGGTCTCTTCCCACTTGGAGGTGGTGGTGGTCCACCGGCCGGCACGGCCAATGAAGATGGCACAACCTGAGAATGCGAGTAGGATCTTCCTCGGTTGGAGGGGCGTCAGCTAAAGGTGTCAATGAATCCGTGGTTGTCTGAAGTTCCATTAAGCTTTGCAATCCAGCCTCCAGGTCAACCTCCCTCGCTGTCTCGACAGAGTCCGAGCATTTTCGCAGCCACCAGTTGAGGCACGTGCGTATCAGACGATGCTGCCAGCATCGCTGAGCATAAGGACGCAGCTGGGAGCATCCACGTCAAACGCTCTTTCGCAGATTTTGCAGGAACGCGCAACTCAGCTTCCTTTTCGTTCAGTAGTAGGCGATGTGCCATAACCAGTCGCAAGAAATAGATCAGAAGTATGGGCAGCATGGCAGCGTTGGCCATGGGACCGAGTCCTTTCTCAAAGATCTTCAGCCAAAATGTCCGGACAAGGGAGGTCCATCACCATAGGCCGCAAAATTAAATTCTTTGAGAGACCCAAATCTGAACCATATATCATACCATATCCAATTTTCATGCACCTTGGCGCTCTGTTCATGCATGGCGACAATCGTCAATCTGTGGGTCAATGCTTGTCCATCTGAATCCGCTGTGTGATATGCTTGAAGGACCTTAGTCCAAACTCTCAATGAAATCTTTACCAAAAGTCAAGCTTTGTACTGGGCAACTGGGCAGTTTCCACCCTCCCCATCTCAGTGCGCACCTTATCAATGAGGACGATGGATTGAAAAGGATGAAGCCGATGATGTGAAGGTGATTGATGTAGAGAATATAGTGGCTGTGGTAGGATGGATGTAAGAGTATATCAATACATCCCATAATTCAAATAGTAAAACATTATTTGATTAGTGTTTTATTTACCATTTTGTACTATTTCTATGATATATTTTTCTACAAGGCACTTTTCCCACTTTTTTCTACAAGACATCACCCAAACTTATCTGGCAACTTGTCATCAATGACATGTTATATATGGCTGGGGGGGTGATTGATAAACATGGGAAAAATCCTTGCTAGCTTATATATATATATAAAATACATAAACAATATTATTTAACAAGTTATGGATATGTGATTCATATCGCTGTCACGGAAAAAACCCAGTGCATTGGGAATTTGGCGCATGAAATGATCTATGTGAATGACTTGCGGCACCCTGAAGCGGATTCCTATTCAGTTGCGGTTTAAACCCTCACTTGAGTAACTGGCGGCTGGCCCGAGAATGTGGAGAGAATCTCCAGAAATGAGGCTTGCACATGTTTGCAAGTTCACTGGTACACAACATATCAATTTTCAGCTGGATCATTGAAGTGTCGGAATGGTTCGGCTGACAGCAACTTTGGCCATCACCAGAACTCATGGTGAGACGGGTACGGGTCAAACGTGGGTACCCCAAAAACGAGATGGTTTTCTACTAAAAATTGTCCAAGATCTGAAGTTCCACGGGCCTTAAGTTCTGACCCCATGGTCAGTTCTCGCTTTGTGGTGCTTTGCAAGGCTCTTGGCATTGACTGCCAGCACCCAATGCCTTGGACTACTTCAAGCTATGACCCCAACAGAAACTTGCCTCTGATGTCTCATTTTTTAAAGCAAACATCATGATCTCTTCATCAATGGCGGTGTTTTCCTTTTGGGTTCACAGTTTCGGACAAACAAATAAGCTTTTGCTAGGTCCAAAAACGGTCCCTAGGTGTGAATTGATTAAGTGGCGCAAACAAAATAAGCAACCAAATCATCATGTAGCGGCAATGTCGTGCCAGCAAGCTACCAAAGGCCCACCACACAGGCACTGGTTGTGTGCTTGATCTTGTCCATTTCACAGTCTGGATGTTTGATGTACCACTGCAGCTGCACCAGAACTTCGTCGCTGACCGTGTCAATGGCCTGAACCTGGTGGTCCCCATGCTGCCCCAAATGCGTGCGGCCAATCAACTGAATACCAAATGACTGTTGGTTATGGCTCCTTTAAAAGATGATGTCAATATTTGACTGACCTTTGAACACCATATGAACTACCAAGGTTCACCCATTAACTTAATTTCCCCATGCCCACCAGCTGGTTCAACCCCCATCCACCCTCAATACCCAAGTAATTCTGGGTTTAGCCATATTTTCATTGGGTGCACTTCCATTTTAGCAAGCCCAATTGAACATATTTGAACATAATGTTTCACCGGTCAATGGAAATTGAGTTGCAACTGAAAACTCCCCATGTTTCACCGTTTCACTGTTTCACTTCCTTATGGCGCCTGCTGCAGGAGTTCTGGTGTCAACAGCTGTTTCAGCTCCTGCCAGTCGCAGCCCTGCTTCTGCAGAAGCAGCGCCACAGCTTCCATGCACCGCTGGGATGCCTTGTAGGGACGTACCATGGCCTTTAGCTCAAAAATGTCGCCTGAACTGAGGAAGGTGGCCAAACAAATCACCGGTCAAAATGAGACTTTAAAATCTTTAAAGGGATTTGAAGAGATTTCAAGGGGTTTGATGATCTTAATAACTTAAGGAAGTGATTTTGCTTCAACGGCAAGGAGATGGAAAAACGCGTCTGCAAAAAGCGAGCCAAACTCCAGTGGTTCATAGCTGTTCTTTTTGAACATCACCAAATCTCCAGCATTTTTGGGTGAAATCACAACCATTCTCGCTAAACTTCCCCACTTTTGTACTGAGCAAAGTCTCAAAAAATCTGACCCAGTCACCTCAACCGTTGCCATCATCGTCCAAGGCGCTTTTTTGGATCCTTCCCAGCGCCTCTGTCGACACTTCCAGCAGCTCAGCAGGAGGAAGATCGCAGAGGCTGAAGAGCAGCGAGCCGGTCCTTGGCCCATGGGTTGAGAAAAGTCACTCATTTCGGAAGCAACAAAACAAATTTGTGATAAATTGGTGATAAATGTTGAGGATTAGAACTACAACTATCACACATAGGTTAGAAATGAAAAATCCCTGCGAAGCTCAACTAGTGGTGCATTATCTTAACGGAGAGATTACTGGATAGCAAAAAAATGCGACCAGTTGACAAAAATGGGGAACTAGCTGACTAACAAATCATAGTAGTATTTCTATGCATTTCTACAAGGCAAAAGGACCCTTTTACCAGCAAGAAGCCGGAATTTGAGAGATTTGCAGCTACCCACAAAATGGGTTTTGATCCAAGCTGGGGATTTAATCAAAACACTGGGGCTCCCGGGGAAATTCCGTGAACAAAGTGTTAGTCATGGGTTATATTCTCCAGCACCAGCAGTGTGCGATTTTCTACATCAAAGTCTACATCCCACTCAGTAACCGGTTGAGAATCCTGGTTACCAAGTCCCCATTTCGTGGCTTGATCCCATCGCCGTCGAGCATCACATCTACTCCCAACTCCTCCAGGCTACTGTACTCATCCATGACTTCAGCGTGGAACTTGTGGAACTTCACCACCTAGCCATTTGAAGATCCAATTGGATGGTGACTCGCTAATAACTATACTATTTCCCAATTGGGCAACTGGCCGAAAACCAATCTAAGTGCATAACAATAGGTACTATGGGTACTAAGCACTTAAGTGGGATGGCCGTCTCCCACAATAAACGCCATCACATTTACCATGCTGTGGCCGTCTCCCACCTGCTTCTGCGCCTGCAGTTTTCCTTGCAATGCTTGGGACAACTCTCTGTAGGTCCAGTCTTTGCTGGCTTGCACCTGGCGAGAGAAGCGGTGCTGGTTTCTGGGTGGATCGATGAATTTTCTATCGGACGAGATCCCTCACCACCCATCATTTTGGCGCACGAAGAGATTGTGGAACTTTGCAGAGCGCAGCGAAGTCAATTGGCTTTCGGATCCCTTGATACATCCCTGTGATGATTGGAGTGAAATCACCCAGCTGTTAATCATCAATATCAACCATCAGGCTACAGATTGCTGGGTACCCAAAAAATTGGATGTTTCTTAAAAACGGGGGTTGGATCCGTCGTCCCCATTGGTTTCCATGACGACTGGATGATTTGGGGTACCCCCGTGACAAAACGGACACGACTCCGTTTGGTTCCCAGAGGGTATATCCATTTCGAGATTTATAGATGATATATCCCATCTATCTCCCATATCAAATATGACTAGGCCATACTATTGCCATATTTATAAATGATATATCCCAGCTATATCCATAGTATAGCCATGTGACATATCCCACATACATATATATATATATAATAAATATATACGTCTATACAAAAATATATATATATATATATTTACGTATATATATATATATACATACGTAAATAAATATATATATATATATCCACAACTACCCATGACTAGGGCCGTCTGTCCCAACTACGTTGCCTTCACCACTTCCCCCGACAGCACGGATCGGAGGGACAGACCTGGTTCCTGAGCGCCGAGGCATCGAGAGCTATTGCAATGCAGCGGAGAAACATGGCTCTTTGACGGGTTGGGGAAGGTAAACCATCGCAATCAACTAAAACCATGGGGAGATCATGCGTTCACCATTATTTTGCTGGTAGCCTCTTTAGAGTTGATTTTCTACTCATGCCTGCTACTTTCCCATCTTGCTTCGCACTTTGTGCAGCACCTCCTCTCATCAGGTCTAAAGACCCACAATTTTGTTGGTTGGTTCCCACTAGTTGCTGGTCAATTATCCCGTTAACTAATAGAATCGAATAGATAGGTTCTAATCAATGGTTAAATCCCATGAATGCCTATTTTTCAATGGTCACGTCCCTATAAATTCCCAAACAAATCCCATAATGAATGTTTAAATATCCCCATTCTTGATGCTAAAATCCCTTATAAATTCCCTAGAAATCCAGCATAAGTCACTATCAATTCCAATCCAACCAAAAATAGGATTCACGAACAAATATGTTAGTACACCCCAGACACGAAATCTTCATTCTTGATCGTAAAATCCCTGTATAAATCTCTATTTCTGGTGAAATCCCTCCAAACAAATCCCACAAATGGTATGTTTTAACCAAATAGAAATAATCCCACAATGGCTAAAATAGAAATCCCACCAGATGTATAAAAATCCCTTAGAAATCCCATTCCCCAAGTCATCGCTTCGCCCGAGTTCCAGCGCTTCCAGGATCTCCACAGCGCTGCGCAGCTTCTGGCGTTGCTCCAGCGACAGCTCTGCCACGACAGTGCTGAGCTGCTGCGACGTGGCGTCCGCCAAGCTGGAGGCACCGGAACCCATGGCGAAACCGCGGTTTTCACCACCAAAGAGTGAGAGTTGTTGGGGGATTTGATCCTATTTTTAGGGAATTTCTATGGATTTTCCATGGACTTTTGATGGGGCTTGAATGGGAAAAGTTCATGGAATGTGATGGCGATACTGACGAAATTCGATGGGATTTTCCCGTTGGTTTCCTCAGGACATGAAACCTGGCAACTCCTGAGATTGGAGCCTTGGCCATTGATCTTGGCGAAGCTGAATTGCATCGGTCAAGATTCGGGAAATCCATGGATGGTGTGGAAAATCGAGAGGTCTATAAACTATAAATCTTGATATCAAGACATATCACATATTATGAGATATCTGAATCCCAGAGGTTATATACCGAAACTTACAGCAATAGACATATCTTGGGCAGAAAGAAAAAATTAAAGGAGACCTATTGGTGAAGGTTGAGCACATTGAAGTGGTCGGTCGCATGGCCAACGTTCTTTTCTCCTAAGAAGCCAGTCATATTAGAGTCCATATTGAGTTCCATATGGAACCAGAGAAGCTCTTCAATAGATAAAGCATGAGAAAGCACCAGGTGCTTCTCAGACTTAGAAATAGACCATTTGGATAGCCAGGGATAGCCAGGGATAGGATCTGCGGATCATTTTCATTCCATCTACTCCAACACATCCAAGCATCTTTCTGCGACAGCTCGCGGTCCAACCTCGTTTTGGAGTTTTGGTATAAAAACAACAATGACATGGGGTTTTTATGGGGTTTCAGCACTAAAGAAACATCTATTTTTATCAAATATGGAGGGATTGAGGCTTCAAGGAGACGATTTCTGAAGCAGTTCGACTCTATCCTCACCGATTTCTGAAGGTGATGACTTTGAACGTTTGGTAGCGACCATCTGGGAGAATGGGGTACATACTAAACGACGGGGTACCAACTTTCTTGTGGCCATTAGCAAAGTTGGCCATTTCTTTAAAAATGATACAATGCAGTTTGGGGCTTTGATGAATATATTTAGGTACTTAGATCATCTTTCGCTTCCCAAGTTGAAGCTGCTGGGCTTCTGGCTGCTGTGCCAACGCAGCTGCTGTGGCCCGACACCTGTTCAGCAGCTGTGGCCCTAAAGTCGATGGGCATGAATGTGCCCAGATGACGTGCCCCTTCAAAGAATGGGATGCTTTCAGATCATGACTCCATGACAAGCCAATTGATAGTTGGCAACTGATGTGTTATTTGAACAAAATGTATCTGTGATGTGTGTCCCTTAAGAAATCGCCCAACTTCACCTTTCCAGCATCGCAGGCATGGCGCTCACGTCGACCAAGCCGCGCCCCAGCCTGAGGCAAATACCATGGGAAGCTTAAAGTATGTTAAGATGGTACCTGAGAATGGCTACTTCCAGAAAAAAATCCTCTTCCAAACCAATTTCGGAGAGGTAGGTCATATTGGGATGTAAGCTTCTGCTATCATTTGACGTTGTCAGTTCCCCTATATCCCCACTTAAATTCCCGCACGTCGACTGAACCGGATGTCTATGTCTTACAATAGGGTATACCCATTTATGGCAATTTTAATCGGGAACAATGATGATTAACCAGTTAACCATCAAACTTTTGGGTATTCGATTTTCAGACACTTCCGGATAGCCAAAGGTGCTTGTGCAAGCCAATCACATCTCCAGTCTTGCCGTCCACCACGACACATAGCATGGCCTTTTTTTATCGATCGGGCGATCCGAGGGAATACGGGAAATCCGCAGATCTGACCATGGCAGTGGATGAGGTACTTGAGGTACAAACATACCACGGTCAAAAATACCAAGGCCCCAAACTTCCCAAACTTCCCAAACTTCCAATAGCCTCCAAAACAACAAAGAATCACACCTTCCAATCTTTCCAACCAATCATCCATTTCCGGCACCGCCGACCTCGGCACACATCTCCTCTTCAGAAGTGACATCCATCAGAAACTTCCCGGAGATCTCTGCCACGGTGACGCAGAGAGGCAGCTGCTTCATCCTGGGATGGCCGGAGTGGTGGAAATCAACTCGTCAACTCACTTCAGGACTGATAACCATGGCTTGAACTTGCGCCAGTGTGTTAACCGTCTGTTAATCCCTAGGTATGGGTGGTATGGGCCAACCAAGTCGTCTTAACCACCCAATTTTGATTCTCCTACCATTCCCGTGGTCACAAGTCCCTTCCGAGCATCGGGAAGCGCATGCCGGCTTCAGGCCGGTCGTCCACCTGGCGCTTGAGACAACCCCCGTGAAAATTTCTTCAACGAAATCTTGTAGTTTGCCCTGCAAAAGTAAGTTCTAATAATACCGATATTCAAACCCAGTTATGATAAGCAATGGATAAACCTCGTCTAACTATCTATATATCTATTCTATCCATTCCTATTCCTATTCCTATTCCTATTCTATTCTATTCTATTCTATTCTAATCTATCTATCTATTCTGTTCCATTCTATTCTATTCTATTCTATTCTAATCTATCTATCTATTCTGTTCTATTGTATCTCTATCACTATCTCTATCTATCTATCTATCTAATCTAATCTAATCTAATCTGATCTAATCTAATCTATCTTACCTACCTTATCTATCTATCTATCTAATCTAATCTAATCTAATCTAATCTAATCTAATCTATCTATCTAATCTATCTTACCTACCTTATCTATCTTATCTGTCTGTTTTATCTTATCGATCTTATCTAGCTTATTTATTTTATCTATCTTATCTATCTTATCTACCTATATCTATCTATATCTATCTATATCTATCTATATCTATCTATATCAATCTATATCAATCTATATCTATCTATATCAATCTAAATCAATCTATATCAATCTATATCAATCTATATCAATCTATATCAATCTATATCAATCTATATCTATCTATATCAATCTAAATCAATCTATATCAATCTATATCAATCTATATCAATCTATATCAATCTATATCAATCCATATCAATCTATATCAATCTAAATCTATCTATATCAATCTATATCAATCTATATCAATCTATATCAATCTATATCAATCTAAATCAATCCATATCAATCCATATCCATCTATATCCATCTATATCCATTTATATCCATCTATATCTATCTATATCTATCTATATCTATCTATATCTATCTATATCTATCTATATCCACCTATATCTATCTATATCTATCTATATCTATCTATATCTATCTATATATATCTATATCTATCTATATCTATCTATCTATATCTCTATCTATCTATATCTCTATCTATCTATATCTCCATCTATCTATATCTCTATCTATCTATATCTCTATCTATCTATATCTCTATCTATCTATATCTATCTATATCTATCTATATCTATATCTATCTATATCTATCTATATCTCTATCTATCTATATCTCTATCTATCTATATCTATCTATATCTCTATCTATCTATATCTCTATCTATCTATATCTCTATCTAGCTATATCTCTATCTATCTATATCTCTATCTATCTATATCTCTATCTAGCTATATCTCTATCTAGCTATATCTCTATCTAGCTATATCTCTATCTATCTATATCTCTATCTATCTATATCTCTATCTATCTATCTATCTCTATCTATCTATCTCTATCTATCTCTATCTATCTCTATCTATCTCTCTCTATCTATCTATCTATCTATCTATCTCTATCTCTATCTCTATCTCTATCTCTATCTCTATCTCTATCTCTATCTCTATCTGTCTATCTATATCTATCTATATCTATCGATCGATCGATCGATCTATCTATCCATCCATCCATCCATCGATCGATCTATCTATCTATCTATCTATCTATCTCTATATAGATATATACATTCATATATATATATATTTACAAGGCTTATAGTAATCATTATCATCCCACATCACTGCGACCTTCAGTTGGACATCTTCTCCTTCCTCCATGGCTTCGATCACATCCACCTCATCCGCCAGTGGGAAATTCAATCATTGCTACAGAATGCTGCGAATGGATGAAATCCCATGAAGTTCACATGTCATTCCGTTACTGGGGAAACCAACCCCAGTTCCAAGGCAGTAACTAAGCTGATCCTCTCAAAGCTCTCAAATCCAAATCTCCACCAAAGAATCCATCAAACCGAATCAACCACATCAAAAAAAGTCCAAAGAGATTCTCCAAAAAGATCCCCATTTTCCATGTTCCAAAATCCCAACATCCAAAAACCCAATGATCCTGCCATTTTTTTGTCCAAGAAATCCCCGACTTAAACCTATCCTCACCTTGGGCAGTAAGGTCTCGGAGAGCACGGCGCAAAGCGCCAGCGCCAGAGAGTCTAACAAGTTGCCCCCGGAGCTCAGCACCAGGACATCCACGTGCACCTTTGGGGTTCCGGGGGGTTCGGGATTGGGCTACAGAGTGGAGATTTTTCGGGATATTCCATGAGATTTTCATGGTTGATGAGTGATGATGAGTGTTGATTGTGATGAACAAAAAATGGGACTTGACCAGATTTTAGATGGGATTTCTATGAAAACTATGATTTTAGATGGGATTTCATAGTTTCCATAGAAATCCCAAACCAGAAATCTTCGGGTCATGGTCAAACCATCGAGACGTCACGTCTGCGGTGCACCTCCCAGGCAAAGACCTTGGGTAACAAGCAGAGCGCCTGGCGGTCACAAAAATTGACACAAGGTGTATGAGAACATATGACATATATTGAAATCACATGACATAATATGTTCAGGTGTATGACATATATTGAAATATTATAAGTATGAAATCACAAAAATGTTCCGAAGCAGTTTGAAATCCGAAGATTTTGAACATACACTATGAATATCTATGAATCACTACACTTTGAACTATGTTCTCCTATGTTTCCGACACTATGACATGAGCTTCTGGAAAACTACACATATTGAGGTCGACATCACGACATCCATCTGTGGAAATCTCGAATCCTCTGGAAGGCTGGCCTTGCGGTCTATGACACCTCATACAGGACTGGTCTCAATTGTGCTGTGCAATGCTGTGCAACTGTGAACCAATCGTTCTGGCGGAAAGAGAAACCCAGAAACCCGTTCTGGTCTGAAAAAATGAGATGGTTCAGTTCACTGTTCACGAACACCTAATCTATCGTAATCTCCTTCAGCTTGACTTACAATTTCAGGATGTCAAGCAAAGAAATCTATGGCCAAACTCCAAGGGTCCCTGCTGTCTGACGCGCATAATGTCTCCTCAGGTCGCAGAAAACATCAGCATCAGTCTGACTGGGACATGAGAAAAACATGCATGTCGTGTTCGAATGAATAGTTCTAAATTATTCTAAATTTGTGTATATGATTGTATATGTGCAAGGTTTTTGGTTCAAACCGCCCCTTTGCACAGCATTTGATAGGGGCGCCATTAACCTTAGCAGGGTTAGTTCCGGTGTCTTGCCCTGCGGGTTTTCGCGCTTGTTGCACGACTACCTTGTGGAACCGGATTGATAGGTTTGGGGTTCTCCTGAAAA
>Ga0126342_10013912_pt1 | contig 14228 bp, 12 predicted proteins | sample Cyp1metagenome_FD_92528 | JGI IMG/M metagenome (GOLD analysis project Ga0126342, IMG submission 92528) | Coral microbial communities from Lord Howe Island, Old Settlement Bay, Australia - Cyphastrea 1 metagenome | ecosystem: Host-associated > Invertebrates > Cnidaria > Coral ...
ATATATATATATATACATATATGTATATACGTGTATATGTATATACGTATATAGACATATTAGACTACGCAAAACAGTACACAGAACATTGAGCACCGCCAACGTCAACAAAAACATACAGAGACGCCTCGCCTCACCAGGTCTGGTGCATTCTGAGATCTGGCCCAGTAGAAGCCATCTTGGTGCCTTGGTGATTTGGGTTTAAGGAACACTGATAAAATGGGATTCTATGGTAATGAATGGTGATTTCATGGGATTCGATGTTTTTTCCCCCAATTTGTCACCCTGAAAAATCCATTGGTACACCATGGATGAATGTTTTTTTTTAGGTATGTGTCTTCCATTGATGGTACACCATAGGTGCCACTAGTTGATCATCCTTTTCCTGAAAAAACCGGTGCCATGGCTTTGATGATTTTTGAGTTGAAATCAGCAAGGGGATGATGATTTCATCAAACACCAAGGGGTTTCACCAGCTAGGCATGGTTACTAAAGCACAACTGGTGGCTTGATTGTTGGGTATTGTTGGGTCCCTGCAGTAAACAATCATGGTAAGCAGATTTCGCTTGTTTTCATGGGCCTGGTTTTGATGGGACAATATCATGTGCAAATGGACCAAAGTCAGTTGCCAAAGTAGAATTCTACAGGTTTTTCAACTTAAAAGATGTATCAGTCAGATATAGGTCAGCTCTCAACACCTTCAATTTTTTATAAATTACATAGCAGTGCTAGTATACTGGGGTAGTATCAATGGGAGATTATGTACATTAATTTAAAAAAAACATGCATTTTTTGGGGGAACATGTCTTTTAGATGAGGATCGCACTAACTTGTGCACTAACAACTCCATCAACATCCAATTTCTGGCAATGGAGATATTGATGGAGTTTTAAGTGGTGGCTAACACACACACACAAAAAAACAAAAAACAAGATACATTTTGTCTCGGACTGTCGGCAGCGACCGAAGGAATTCAAGCGCGAAAGATCAAGCACTGGCTTTATACAGTTGGTATTTTGATGTATGTTGTCCGTTTTGTCCATGAATTTCATTCTCCATGGATAATTCGATGCAACCATGGAGCTTGGAGCTGGAATCCCAAGCATTTGGAGCTTCTGGTGGCAATTACAATGCCATTTGAAGCGGCTCGTTTTGGAGAGAAGGCATCATGTTCACGAAAAGAGTTAAAACACTTCCATCAAACCATGCCTTAATGGGCCAATACGCGCAGAGACGAGATGCTGGGTTCAGTGTTGCTTTTCTGATGCTTGAGTTCTGGTTTTTAGAATTGTTGGCGAGATTTTGCCATTGTGTGTAAAGCCTGCATAGCATACTTTCCTCCTTTACAAACTCCTAAGTTTGTGTTTGTACTTTTCTAAGCACATGATGGATGATGAGAATCACAGGTGCAGCCTGGCCAGTTTCAGAGTGTGTTGGCCTGTCCGTGTCTGGCCATTTCAATGGCGGGCAGGGGCTGGGTTTGAAGTTCTTGAACTTGGGCATATTCAGCAAATTAGCATTGTGAATCACGCTTGGATGAAATTATGATCGTGTCTAGACAAGACCACAAAACTGGTACTGTAGAGCAATCTGTATTTGATAGAGCGCTTGTCTTGGCAAACTGTTTTGACGGCAGGTTCACTTGGTGTTTCTTTTATGCAGAGTTGGGAATAGACAAAATGAATCAAAATGATACATGGTATCATGGTGATTTTCCCATTAAAAATGGTGATTTTCCATAGTTATGCTAGTTTACCAGAGGGTATCACTTGTTCTTGTTGGTTGCAGAACCAACTGTATACTTCCGGTCACCAATTTCCAGAGGTGATACCTCCAATTCTGCTTACATAGCCATACTTTAGGTCAGAACTTTTGGGAAAAAACAAGATCAACTGACGGTTAGAAAGCAATGATGTTTAGTGACGCTATTCACTAGTGTTTCACGTCACTATCTTTTCTTGGTCATTTCTACCAACGTGATATGGTGACTGCAAATCGACCTTTGTCGTAAGATGTACTGGTTCTCTTCCGATCTTGTGGTTTTTACATGCAATTCAACCAGCTAGTTTCACATGAAATGTTGATTTGTTGATGGGTTTTATCTGCCTGTATCCTCATCGTTGGTATAGCTGAATCATCATTGATGTCTCCACAAATCTCTACAATCTCTGTGCAATCTCCAGTGCCACAGGCCTCAACAGTCCGCTGACAGAGTGGCGGTGGAAGGTGGTACCTGTGGTCCAAATTGGTGCCCAAATTGGACGTTTTCTCGGTGAGAAAGCAGTGATGGCTTAGTAGGGAATGGATGGGTTGCTGGGGGTTGCTGGGATGATTATTACTAGTGATGACTGGGATCATTCCCGAAAATTCCCTGCGTAAAACGCACCAATAAGTCAAAGGTTGCGTTGGGTTCTACTACGTGGACAATCGGAATCTGCACTTCTCAGAGATCGAAGATGCCGTGAGGTGGGACAAGGGACCCAGAGCCATGTCGCTTGAGAACTGGTCACAATCCATAGGTCAATTTTGGGGATCCGAAGAAATAGAAAAGTTAGATCAGTTAGATCCTGCAATTTCGATGATGATTTTCTTTTCCAACAAAATCCAGTCATATCAGTGTTTTACACTGTTACACGACTTCAGGGACTTCCTGACTATTGTAACGAGCAGCAATAATTCAGCAGAATGATCCTTCCAGCACATGGTGGGTTTATCTAGTTAGACTTATTTCGGAAAAAAACACTGCATTCTGGGTCCAACAACATGAAACACCCAGAAGCCATGAATCAATGCATCAATGGTGGGTCACTGCTCATTTGAGAGGATCGATCTTCCAGACTCTTGCGACATTGAGATGCTGGTTTCTTGCTTCACTGAGACGCCACTCAGAGAAATTGAGTTCAATGGGCATCACAGTGCATCACAATTTCCAGACAATTGGGGACCCCCGCAAAGAGAGTCAAAAGAAAAAACACTGACAATGGAGTCGAACGTCACTCTCGTTGATTTTTGGGTGCCGCCTGTTAGCACCCAGCGGCCAGCGAGCTGCCAGCCATCAGGTCGGATGCGATCTTCATGCCCACCAATCCCACCAAGCAGATCTCACAGGAAGCATGGCATTTTTTGCCTCTAATGGTGCCTCAGTGCTGGTTCGATGTCGAAAAAATCCAAAAGGCTTGCCACAAAAAGATGGAAACGTTTTTCCGGGATGTTGAAGAATGAAGATGATATTTCCAGATTCCCAGCTGTTCTTTCTATTTTGGGATGCTTCCGTGTGCAGGGTTGGGATATCCTCTCTTCATTGCGGGTTGACTCCGATCACCGGTCAACTTGTTGCCCATGATTGGCTACCCATCAGCTTCCATCACTTTGAACACAGAAGGACCATCAGATTTCAGGCTTACTTTGGAAGATGCATCTTCTAATGGACCCGGCCATTTTCGAATGATTCTATGATCACAACTGACCAGCACAAGGGACAGTTGGCCAAGCTTCCCATGGATCCACTGCACTTGCTGAACCACCTACATGCTCCAAGTTTTATACCCTTGTGGTACACCCAAAATTGGTCATCCAGTTAAGTCATCATTACATATCCTGTTAGTAGTTGTAGTATATATATTGATATATTATATACGTATATATAATATATTATATACGTGTATATATATACACATTTATACTGTATTCGTATGACCATATCGTTTGGTCCGCCACTAGGCATCCCGCTCTCAGGAGCCCTTTTGTTCCATTCGCCTCGCTGAAGATCATCAGCTCTTCCTTCGGAATAGCCCCTTGGTGTCGGCGCACGCGGCTGGGGATTCCAGTGAGGAAAAATGGAGCTTTCACCACTGGAAACAGCTGGACATCTCTGGAAACTTGAGATTTTTGATGAGTTGGGACAGAACTGGAAGATCGAGCAACAAACATGGGGATACCGGGATATTACAAGTTCTGTTTGAAACTGTAAGCATCAGTGGACAACAGGATCGAACAGATGTCTACTTTAACGTTTTTTTCAGAAAGGGTACAGACTTGGCTTGTGAAAGTTGAATGTAACATAGTAGCTGGGTAGTAAAAATGGTTGGAGTATGTTAATATGTTGCAACCTTTGTTGAGTTATGTTGAGTTGAAAACCTCATCAGTGGGATTTGGCTAGTACTTCCAGCTTGTGATCGCCCTTCGTAGACGTATCAGTTTGTTCATGTTTATGCTGGAATTTTGCGTGAAATCTAGCAAAGTCCACAGGAAATCTCTATGAATCGCATTAACATTGCTACAGACTGAGACACTGAGACTGAAGCATGGGATTGGGATGGATTCTTGCCGCTATCGGTAGGCTTATTGGGATGGATCCACACATTCTACCAGTTGGAGTTCCCTTTGTGTATTCTGTGTGGATTCATGGAAGCCTCCAATGGGCCCTCTGCTCACTTTCATTCTTTCACGTCGTAAGTTTGTCTGAGCCATTGCCAGAGATTAGCAAATCTAGAGGAATCAATTGCAATCAGCATTTTCCATAGCAACCCACCTGAAAAAGGTATCTTTCCAAAAGGGTAGAACTTACATCTGACATGGAAATCGAGTTTGACATCTGCAGCGCGGATGTCTGAGGTGTTCTGTTGCTCGGCGGTCAGATGTGACCAATGAACAGCTGGGGTTATTGGTGAGATTCGGTGAGTAAAAAGATGCTACTGGTACCCAACATCTGAGTCACACACGGGAGGCTGTTCATGGAATGCCTTCGTGTACGTAGGAGACAGCATTTTCATGCAGCAAGTGTGTGAACCGATGAATGGACCTCCCGAAAAACATCGCCTTCGCTTGTCCTCAAACTATTTGACGTTGAAAGGAGATAGCTGGAATTTCAAACATTGTAACATGGCTAGGTGAATATCCTGCTGTAGGTCTGTTTTCTGGATGTTCATCAGATCCTCTTATTTCGAAGCTGCCACCGGTGGCTTCAGGGTGGTGCCAGACTTCTTCACCAAAGAAGATTCTGGGCGGCATTCAGGTAAGTTGCCCATCCGAAGAATTCCAATTCCCTGTAAGATTGGATGATTTTTGTTCCCGTGCTTTGATGGTAGACCTGGTAGACCTGGTAGACCATGGTGATTTTCACAGACAGACAGATCTTTATCCCATGGGATCACCCCGAGGAGTGTCACATCTTCATGGACGCGGCCGATCGGAGTGCTTCCGTCGGCAGCGCTGCAGGGAAGTTCTATTCCAACCAGCCGGGATTGAACCGTTCCCCGGAGACCTCCCGGAGACCTGGGGTGGTTTAAACTGGAGCTGGTGGAAACACGACTGGTCATTGTTGGCATCATTTGGCATATCAAAGCAACGTTGGGCTCGTTTTTTTCCGCTGAAGTTACTGGATGGCGGGCAGTGATTCTACATTTGAAGTTGCCACAAATCAGAACAGCCTACTGTAGCCTACAATATTAAACAGCTCACCCCACCCAAAAATGGGAACCCAAATTGGTGTAGACAGTAGACACATGCTCTCGAGGTTACCCTGTGCGCAAGTTGGACTTGGAGGCGCAGATGTTGTCAGAGACTTGGCTCGGAATGAAATGTTACTGAATCCTTATATTATATAACCATCTACTTTGCCATGTGGATGACGATTTACATGCTCTCCAGAGGGATTCCAAGCATTCTGCTCAGCCATCGAACAGTGGTAGACTACTTTAGCAGTGACGATCTCTGGTACTAGCTTACTCTTGAAGGTACCTCGGACCCCAAATCTCACGCATTTTTGACATCCAGACCCACATTTGTCCAAACTTTTTCAAGTATATAGTGAGTGTTTCAGATCCTCTCAGTGCTCAAAAAACATATCAAGAAACATCACTGCTGAAGCCACACTTCGCATATCTTCGCCCATCAACTTTTTTTGCCGTCGTAGCCCCGGCCTGGTGACTGGTGCCTTTAGGACAGTGTCCTGAAGGATCGTCTCTTGCCGAAGTTTCAGCTGGGTTGGTATCAGAATGCCGAGGAACTGGAGATGGACGTATCACGGACGCAATGCGTGTCACAGAATGAAGTCCTGGTATCATCTGGTGACTTTGAAATATTTTGAAGTCCAGAAGCGCATTGTGATTGGAGCTAGAGGATCTGGCCCTTTTGACACTTTGAATTTCTGAATTTCCAGGCTCAACTCTCGAATCATAATCCCACTTCGCAAGTGATTGGTGACCACAACTGATATTATCTGCTTGTGGCTGGGAGAATGAATCTATTTTTTTCTGGGATGCGAATGTGATCAAATCAATAGGTTGCCAACAAAGTCATGGGACCACTATCATTCGTAATGCTGATTCAAGTCCATCATCAGTATGAATTGACAAGAAACTGATTGTCTCACTCTATCTCCAGAATTTCTGGTGTTCCGATGCCATCTATGCCATTCTATGCACCCCATGCAGCCGCAGACAAGGTTTGCTGCCCCTACTGCAACGCAGCTCGTTCTGTGAAGAACTCTTTGGTACCTCTCAGCCGAAGGATGGTGGGCACGGATGGCACAGTCAGCTGATGGCACGGATGTTTTTTTTCCGACTTTTTTGGGGGGTTCTGCAGGTTCCCCAGCCCCTTTTTTTTACCATTCAGCTGACTGCGACTATGATTCAGCTCAGCAGATCAGTCATAGGCCAATAGGCATATTTTGATCGAAGCTGCTGAGGGTCGATTATGAATCATTATGAATCATTATGAATCGGGTGTAAAGGATACCCTCTGGTAATAGCTGACATAGCTATTGAAAATGGCCATTTATAGTGGATTTTCCCATTAATAGCATGGTGATTTTCCATAGTTATGTTAGTTTACCAGAGGGTATTGACCGCGGGACTACTTTGGAGTGAAACAAAACCAAGTCTCCGAGGGTTTCATCTCAAATTTCAACAGCACCACAAGCCGCAGGTCGGTCCACTTTTTTTCTTTGATCCGTCGTAGTTATCATTGTCATATACTATCATCATGCTTGGCTCAGCCATCACGGTATCCACCCAATAACCATTCAATGCCATTCATCATCAACATGTGGACAGTTTGGGTTGGTGCTTGGGTCTCCCGGTACCCATCGGTGCCCATCGGTGCCCATCGGTACCCATCGGTCCGCAGGACTTGAAAGCCTTCTTCTCTCCAGGGGAGCCTGCAGTGAACCGGTGCCTTTGCATGCTGTGTTCAAAAAGATTGTAGTTGAAGCAACTTTTATTCAAAGCATTCGGGGATGTTCGTGATTTTGATCTATCTGATTTTGCTCCATGACTTGAGTGCATTCGGCCACCCATTATGACACAGCAGTCTTCACTGTATCAGACTTCCTGGGGACTCCAAGCTTTGACACCCTGGTGGCCGATAACGTACCCGCTATCACATCCTGGTAGGAGATGATTGGTATGGGACAGACTTACTATACGGGTTGCCCTCTAAGCTAAGCTGGAACTGAAACAGGAGATCGCAATCCACTTCCAGCCTTCCATTTCTGCACCACTATACCAGACATCCCTTAAGAAGTGCAGATGCACATCGAATGCTACCGAAGGTATATCACTGGAGGAGCAATTGCTCCGCATATCGACCGGGATTCTCAGCTAAAAAAATGCTGGGAAATGCTGGGACTTCCTGTGACTCCTATCAATTTTTGACAATTTATGTGATGCAACGCAGATATATGCAGATAATCATCAACCCAGTGGCCCAGTGGCTTTTGGGGGATCCTGTTGGGTGAACTCTCTATCTGCAAATCTGCAGTATTTGGTATTGGTCCATGCCATTGATGGAAAAGGGATGCACAAATAAGCCACATGTAGTCTTGGTGATTTTCCATGATTTTCCACTTCTTGGTTGTTTCACCTTGTTTCACCATCCATTCTTCCATCTTCCCGGGCTTCACCCAGGGCCCTCCTTGGCCCTCCTTGGGGCTCCTCCTGGCTCTCAGGAACAGCTGACGCTGAACGTCCTGCTCTCAGAGCCGGGTGCCTTCCAAGGCGGCGGCACAGCCTTTTGGCCTCAGATCGACGGGAGCTCCCCGACTGAGGCACCGCGTTGCGGGAGCGATGCCGTGATGCCGCGATTTTTTGGGGGGTTTGTTGACATATTGAAACCACCGAAATCCTTATGATACAGATTCCAATGATGAAAATGAATGTCAAATGCATGTTATTTTTCATTTTTAAATCCACTTGGAATGATTTCTGGTGTTTGCTTCTTTTGGTGTCAGAGCTCAGCAAGTCACTGGTTTTTTCATTTTCGCTGGCAGGTGGATGACGAGGTGGTGGTGCTACGACCTCTGCAGGGGACAGCCATCATGTTCAACGGCCTCTTGGGGACACAATTCAGCCTGGGTCCATGGACATGTCCATGGCTAAACCTGGCTAAACCTGAGATTTTACTGCTAAGAAGCTCATCCTCTAGTAACTACTAACTCTAGTAGTATGACTCAGAATGACAATGGAACATGAACCAATTGTAGATGATTTATTATGAATTACCTACAAACAGCTTTTACAAAAGATGACCAATTTTGGTTCTCAGAAAATCAAGCCAGGCTCAGATCGGGGGTTGCTGGGATGATTGGTGAAACCCCAGATCCATGGCCCATGTCGACAGCTTTGATGTTGAGCCGTGGAGCAGTGCCAAAGTCTTTTTTCCCGAAACCAGCTTTACAATGTGTGCGGGCTACCAGCCATGGTGCACACCTTTTCACATGTTCTTGAATTGTTTTACTATGTTTTATTCTACCTTTTTGTATTTCGCACACCCCCGCTGGGCCTCAAATGGTATAAAATCAATCACCATGTTCTATTTCTTGATCTCCTCATTTATCTTTCCATATTCCCAAAGTTGGGGTAATGCAAGAAATGGAAAACATATAATGAAACATGATCATCCGAAGATTTCCATGGGAGAAGCCATGGCTGCCATGGCTCAGGTCAGGTGACCCATGCTGGCCGCGCCGTTTCAGCGGGGATCCGCCATGCTTACGTGGCGCGGCCAGCGGCAGCAGCGTTGGAAAAATGGTGATTTCATCGCCGAAAATAGGGGATGTATCTGCCAAGAATAGGGGATTCATGATGATTTACTGGTTGGTGGTTACCAACTACCCTCTGGTTATGTCAATGAAGTTATTGCTATTGAAAATGGCGAAATGGCCCAGTCGAAATAGTTGATTTACCCATTAATAGCATGGTGATTTTCCAACTAATGAACTGGTTGGTGGTTTGGAACATGTCTTCTATTTTCCCATTGGGAATAATCATCCCAACTGACTTTCATATGTTTCAGATGGGTAGGTCACCACCAACCATTTTATGATGAGATAAATACTGATTCATCCACCAAGCAGAGATTTCTGTGGTAAACCGGCTTAGCAAACTAGGGGGGTTCCTTCCCCTTACACGGAGAAACCCCTTACACGGAGAATCACATGTATCGCAGTGGTGGGCAAGAGCCGCCCAGGATGCACCAGAAATCCGGTAGTCGCCAACCTCTGGGACACTCATCAGATGTTAGCCACCATTTTTCTTTGTAACACACCTTGTTCATGACAAAAAAACACCCGCTGTTTCCACGACTGCTGCCACGACCATGACTCGCACTAAGGTGGCGAGTTTCAGCTTGGTGAGCTTGGAGTGAGGGCGAAAATCAGGGAGCTGCGGAGTGCTTGAAGTGACTGTCTTCCTGTTTGCAAATGAGCCTTGCGATTGTGAAGCAAGGTTCACTATGTCAACTAAGGGAAAGTTACCATTGCCAAAAAAACAGAATTTGTCCATCTATTTCCTTTGCCAAAGGTAGTCATGGCACTACTATAGGCACTCTCGACTCACGTCGCAATTATGACTTCTAGTGGGATGGCCATCCCATCCCGAGATCGCAACAACCCCGTGATGGGATCGGTCGGTTGTCTACGGGTTGTGGGGCACATGGCAATCATGGCACATGGTAGCACATGGCAGCACTGGGTCAACCGGCTCAACCGGGTCAACGTCACTTGCTTGAGGCGGCTCTGGGCGAGTTGGTGCTCGCAAGCCTGAGCAGAGAGGATTGACGAAGAATGGGTGCTGCGATTTTTTGGATTCTCTTTGAACGATTTTGAACGTATTCATGTGTTTTTTTAATGTTTGGAATTGGTCCCTGTCATCTCTACTGGTACCCTGATTTCCTGTGATTTCCAGGATGTTTCGAAGATTTGAACTCAATACATACAGCCCATCCTGTGGATATTCCCACAGAACAGATGTGGAATAAGCATGAAATACCCACATTTGCTTCATTTTCCTGGACATGAACTGAAGCATGTGAAAAGCATTTAAAATTTCTAGAATACCCTCTGGTAACGTAGCTATAGAAAATCACCATTATTCATGGGTAAATCCACTATTTCGACTGGGCCATTTTCAATAGCTACGTTGACATAACCAGAGCTGGTTGCTGTCTGGGGAGCGATGGCAGGGCGCCTTGTCTCCCTGCACTTTCTCGGAGTATGTCAAGCTTCTCCTCGAGGTGGGGGGATTCCCCATGGTTACCATGGTTACCATGGCAGATGGCTGGAACCCATAGAATCTCCAGCCATTTCACCGCAAAAAATGATGGGTTTGTGTCCAAATGTTAGGCCACGTTCCCAGAACATGTCGATGTCAAAAATCTATTTTTTGGGGCGCCCATTTCCTCCTGCACATGCATAAACCTCTCTGATTGTTGGTGACCGTTTTTCAAACAAGGGATTCGTTTTGATTTGAATTTCTCCGCGGTGTAAGGTCAAACCTCGAATCGGGACCTACCCTCTGGTAAACTAACATAACTATGGAAGATCACCATGTTCAATGGATAAATCCACTATAAATCAACATTTTCAATAGCTATGTTAAATTACCAGAGGGTACCATTTCGGTATTAGATTATTACTATATGGGGGGTGGAACCCCTAATTAATCAACCGAGAGCTATTAATCTGGGGTGAACATGGTTGACATGTCGGATCACATCCTCATTTGGGGAACCTCATTCGTCTGGCTGTCCGGGTTTGCAAATTTGCAGGAAGTTTGTTCACCATGGAAGCAGAAAGGCTTAGGACCTTAGGATTCAGATATCCCCCTGACATTTCACCACGGCACTGCAAGAAGATGCTCTGCAGTTCGCCGTCCTATCCGTTCTTGGATTGTTATAAAACTTGGGGCATCCGCTTCCCCATTTTCCAATGGATCCGCTTCTCACCTGCATCTTGTCAGGTGAAAACATCTCAAGCACGAAGTGCAGCCGGGACTCGAGGCGCGTAGATTTTTCGCATCTCTTGTGTTGAGCTTTGTTTCTCCACCGGCATGGTTATGTGGCCAACAACCATGGTCATCCACTTCCTGTACAAATGGAAGAGATTCCTAGTTAGATGATGACCTCGATGATCCTCGATGCATGGGGGTATGAATCATGGCAGATCCGCCGTTTTGGGGTGACATCCCGGCCTTGTGAGGTGTCCTTGAAGAGGACTTGGGAGAGCAATGCAGCCATGGACGAAATTCCAGTGTCACCGGAGAATTTGGGGTATGAATGAATGGGTATTAAGTTGGTATTAAGCCTTTAACTGGCGCTGCAAGGGCCAATGGTTGGGTGATTCCAAAATGATTCAAGATAAGCCCTTAACCAATGGATTTGACCGAAAGGTTTTAGTCGAAAATAGTTGCCTTTTTTTCATCAAAATATACACTGACTCTGACCACTTAGCCCGCATGGTGGGAAGCCACTCCTTTCCATAAGGAGTCCTTTGCCAGAGGGATATTTCGACCCTCTTCTCCGTTCTTCTACGTTGGTTTATCTTAACGGGTAAGCCCCAAATCAGCTGCGTAATCATCATATTCGCAATTGACTGACCAATTTTGGGAACGTTTGTTTGGTGTCAGGAGATACAGACCTATGTGCTGAAGAAGCAGACGGACTTCCTGATCTTCGCAGCGTACTTTGGATGTGAAGTGGCCGACCTGATCTTGAGAGGTTGTTTTCCTGCAGGATGGGCTCCCCCAGTGATGTGAACGTTGGTTTATAAACCATTATAATCCCCATGAATACTATAGTTATATCTACCATAAACCATAGAATTCAGCCACTTATAAACCAACTGAACGCTATCTTGGGGTCCCCATCCTGTGGACTTGGGAAGTTTCGGGGGCTAAGATCCACTCTTTTGGGACAGGTGGATGATTCAACGTTGGACGTAGCAGCTGTAGCACTCTAAGATCACCAAAAGGCCACACTTTTTTTTAGGCCAAAATTGGGTAACCCGCTGCGAACTTCAAGGCGTACTCGGGACACGGGGTGGAACCTCCGCCGCCGGCACACGGAGCCACTAGCTGGTCACTTCCTTTACTCAACATGAGTGTTGTATCCATGATGTTCTCGCTGGTGGCGCATTCTTTTTTGATTCCAGCTTAGTCTGTGGAGCGACCCATCAAAACTTAAAGCATAGTTGATACGATACACGATGAATCCTTTGTAGCACATCCACTGTAGTCCCGAAAGCAGCCAGGTTTGGGTGTATAGTCCCATTTTTTGGGAATCATTCCGCGAGTTTGTTGACTCCAAATTTTGCCCGGTCGGTTGCCATCCGTTTGTTGCTGAATTCTTGACGGTTCACTGGATTGATTTCACAGTATGTTCCCCCAATTGTGTTGGTACTCCCATAGCGAATTAGATACATTGTTGTGCATCATTGTGCATCTAAGGTGGTTGGCCACGGCAATCTGGCGTTTCTCGCCACAGGAGCGGAACAGGCGACTAGATTCTTTGCCGTTTATGGATGTTATGAGACATGGATGTTGGGTATTTTAGGGCTACAATGGCTGATTTGGGACACGCTAAAATCATCCAGCATCATCCAGCATCATCCAGCCTTCCCCAGCGTTGATGACCAGGTTGGCGTACTTGGAGATTGGCACCGCCGAATCCTTCACGCAACTGTCGCACCTGTTGAGGTGGACAGGGCTTGGGCTGCGGCAATTTGATGCAATTTGTCCGTTCACCTAGTCAAAACATGTCGAGAGAGCTCTCTGAATGTGTTGGTAATTTTACTTTGTACCTTGGATGACTTGGAGGAACAGATTTTCGCAACTCATTTTGAGTCGGTCAACGATGTCGGTTCAGAGCCAGCCATCAATGGATCGCTGCCAGGCTGCCAGGTCTTGCAGTTGAGGCCCCGACATGGCAATCGGTGCTACGTAGACTTTTTCACGTTAGATTGCATGGAGGTGTTGACAGGTATGGATCCAAATTGATGGCCCAAAAACCGAAATCCCAAAGATGTTGGGCATTTTTAGTAGCAAACCAAACATCACATGTGTAGATGATCACGACATACCAATGATACCAATGCACCCATGATCACCCATGGCTGGTCGTCCCATGGCTTTTGAAAACTCCGCCTCCTTGGAGCATCTTGGTGTTTAATATACGTATTTTTCATAGTAAGGGGCTTCTTCCGACACCAAATCCGAAATACGAACCTAGATTTGCTGATCTTCTCATGAAAATGACCAGTTTTTGGGGGTTATTAATGTTTATTTAGTTTGTTTCCTGTCTTCTTGTTTTCACTGAGGTAAATCCAGCAACAGGCCACATCCCATTTACCAATGTTCATCATTCGGTGCGTAGTAAGAAAAACATTCCCGAGAAAGGAGCTTATGGCATTGGACCAATTCCACGGTACAGTCATTTCAATTGTATATTTATATTAGGCTTAGAAATACTCGATAGTATCCCTCCATTCACATCTATAATGCACTAAATGTATCTAAATGTGCACTGTATTATAGATGTAAATGGTGGCACTATAATGGTGGCATAACTATGTGTATTCCAAATGTTATGCCCAGCCATTTTTGCATCAGAGCCTAGCCACCTCGCTAGGTCCCAGAAGCTTTGCCATCTACGGAGGCGGGGCCAGTCATCGGCTGACGAGCCGCGTTTGGGGTTTTAGGGCCGATCGTTTTAGATCATTATATCGGGATATTAATGTATGTATACATTCAAGATGTATGTAACGTGGAATATATATGTATGTACAGTATTATATACATTAATATATATTAATATATATATATACAGTATTATTGTATACATATATATATATAATAATAACAATTGTGAAGTACACTCCATGAACCAGGGGTTAAATAGATACATCTGCAGATGATACCGCTGCATGTCATCTCACGGGAGGGAATAAACTAGCG
>Ga0126342_10013913_pt1 | contig 14227 bp, 12 predicted proteins | sample Cyp1metagenome_FD_92528 | JGI IMG/M metagenome (GOLD analysis project Ga0126342, IMG submission 92528) | Coral microbial communities from Lord Howe Island, Old Settlement Bay, Australia - Cyphastrea 1 metagenome | ecosystem: Host-associated > Invertebrates > Cnidaria > Coral ...
CCTACTTCTCGCAACTTCCCAGCAACACAGAATTGTCTCTGTATGTCACAATCATGAGTCTGGGCGAACGTTAAGGTTGCGGACAATATGTATTTAATATGTAATATATATATATATATATATAATATGTAAATACATATATAAATAATATGTGTATATATATATATACATATATATATAGAGATACGTATTATATATATATGTATAAATACATATATATACATATATATATATAAATATGTATACATATATATATATACATATACATATAAGTATGTTTACATTAATATATATATATATATATGTAATGTGCATATATAAAAATATATTTATACATACCCCAAAAATAATAATGAACCACATATATCCCATGGTTGTTGGTTCAATAATAATAACCCCATCAAATGATACGTTTCTCTCCTCATGACCGCTTTCGGAATCTACCCGAATTGTTGGATACCGACCATTAACATATGTATCTATCTGTTCCCCCATTGTAAAGTTATTTGCATATATACCAGTGTCACTATATATACCTCTGATACGATTTGTATTCGAAATATCATACTATATATATATAAAAAAAAAAAACATGCATTCATTTCATTTCATTTCATTTCATTACATTACATGACCTGGCATGACATTACAATACGCTGCAATACAATACACACAGAGTGGGGCCTCCAAGATAGCTAAATTGCCTTAGAAGTGGCTTAACTATGGTTTATGCTAGGTATAACATGATACCACATGATATAACTGGGGCGCACCAGGCTCCAGGCCCACAGGGCGCCAGACCACCACGCCGCGCAGCAGTTCGCTACGAGAAGCCAGGGAGCCCTGAAGTGCTCGTGGCGGCTCAAGGAGAGCCTCGTCCTTGAGAAAAATGGTGGATTTCACCATCAAACTGGTGACTATGGCCATTTTCAATAAGGAAAATGAACGAAATACAATGAAATGATGATTAGGCCATGGAATGCAATGGATTTAGGGATATTTAAGAAAATTCCAATTTTCAGACTTGAATTGTGGAATCTTGTCCCAATTCCAAGTCCCTCATGTGGAGATGAATTTTTGGTGGAAGAACACCACTTAAAAAATTATGGTTTATTTATCTTCAGTTTCCCTATTAGAATAGCCATTTGGGGGTATACTCACTGCGTTCAGACACACCCCTATATATAATATATATATATATGCAAGTGATTGAACACTTGTCTCATACAGTCCAAACCATGGCTGTATTTCGAAGTCATTTGATGCCCGCCTTGCCGTGTTAGGGGATAGCGTGTAGCCATAGCCTTGAATCATTGTGACTTGGGAACTGACGTTCGCCACTGACTTTCGTGTTGGCCATCCCAGTTGGATGGTGGTAGCTTTGAACCTGAATTTAACCAGGGACCTGAAAAGAAAAGGCCTGGAATGTTTTTGACCTTCCAGAATACAACTGAGATGACCGGGGTCCAGAAGTCAAAAGACGGGGTACCTCAGCGGGATGGAGACTCTGCTACGTTCCAAGAATATGAAGAAACAGCACTTCAATGGGAACAAAGCATAGATTACCATAAGAGGTACTTAGCTGGACCTAGGTTAGTAGCTGAACTTGCAGGGTCTGCTCGGAAACATGTCATGGGGTAAGATAGAACGACAGTGCAGAAGTCCTGGAGCTGCTCAGGCTATCGCTGCCACGTCAGGTGTTGTCCCCTGAAGTTGATGTTTTTGATGCTGGTTCCATGTTCCAAAAAACTCCTGGTTGTCTTGCTTCTGATAATCGGAATGTTTATGACAAGTTACAGAGTGATGAACTGGCAAGAAGGGAGCTGAAAGAAAAACTGACCTTGAACTTTTGTGTTTGAAACACTCACAGAGAGTCACTGACTTGCAGCTGCGATGGGTTCACAGCGAAGCACATATTGGCAATGCCTTAACTAAGGGTCAAGCTAAGGAACTTGAGCTGTACTATAACCTCCATTTTCAATGGCGTCCGTCTGGTTAGCGATGATCAGATGTGGTCAGCTCGCAAGAGGCGACAAGAAGGTCCCGATGTTCTCCAACAAGTCAACGGTGCACACACACACAAGTGCACACCAATACTCATGCCACAATGGGATGACTGGTGGCCCTGTTTTGTTTTGAAAGTTCCAAGTCCGGAGTGGCGGGGATGCAAGTGATTGAACACTTGTCTCATAAAGTCCAAACCATGGCTGTATTTCGAAGTCATTTGATGCCCGAGGAAAACAGGTTGCTGTTGGAACAGAACACCGCCTTGCCGTGTTAGGGGATAGCGTGTAGCCATAGCCTTGAATCATTGTGACTTGGGAACTGACCTTCGCCACCGACTTTCGTGTTGGCCATCCCAGTTGGATATATATATATATATATAATATGTATGTGCAAGCTGGTAGCCTGCTGTTCCATACTAAGATGTGATAGATGTATAATCATATGTAATAGATGTAAAATGATGTAAATAGTGTCTAGTTCTATTTAATTGATGAATGCAAAGCTGTACGTAATGGATCTGCAATTATACGCAATTATATGAAATTAAATGCAATTATATTATATACGTGTATAAATCATACACGTATTATTGTTCATGAATGTCGGGCTAGATACATCAAGATACACCTATCTATTGAATTTCTCTTACAATAAACAAATAGTGACAAGTCACTTGGATTATCTGCGCTTCAGATCAACTGAATGAGATAGATCTGTAAATGGGGATTCCCAGCATGGATTCTGGCAATCCCCAAGATGTAATGTAGGGGGAATCCTCATCCCCAAACTAACCTCAAAACAAACTGCTGCTGTGGAAATTGCACTTGAATGGGAACAGTGGGGATAGTCCCCGAAGTTAATAAGTGGGACAGCAGTACAATGAATAGTACTGAATGAGTATAAGTTGTTTTTCAGAGAGATAGAATACTGAGCCACCGTGGATAGCTGCATGCAAATCGCAGCCATCCGAAAAAATTGTTGCTGCTTTGACTGTGTTTCACCCACCAAGTTCCGACAAAAAATTACTAATGGGATAAGCAAACCTATGAAACCCTCTGGTAATTTCTTACAGTTTGGCATTCTAGGTGATTATTTACCTATATTTACCTATTAAAATATGAATGTGTTCCATAGCGATGTTAGATTACCGAAGGGTAAGTGGGATGCTCATCCAACTACCATCCATCTGGATGCGACGAAATCCAGGGAGTGGTCACGCGACGTTGTGGACGCTACGTCAGGTTTGGGTCTTGTGGACGCCTATTGGGGGTGTGTCAAAATGGTGCCCCAAAATGGCAATCTTGATGAGGAGAATGATGAAATCTACCAGGGAATTTGGGGATTCCGAGTTTAGAGACAATGCAATCAAACCTTGAACATCTCCAAGAATCTCAAAAACCCAGCGTTAACAACTCGGGCACATGCGATACTGTGAATGCGATACAACGTGCATGTGACACAAACGCGTTCTCCAAGCCTGTCCTCCTCCTCGTCATCATCCCAGGCACTCATGCGATGGTGGGGCTGCAAAACGATTCTTGTGGATCATGTCCAGTTTATTGGTCTGGTTCCATTGCAGCATGAAACAGACAGGCGAAAAGTCTGCTGGTGAAAATCGCAAAGATGTATCGACCAAATCTCGGGTTCGGGAAAAGGTGTTCTTGAATGCATGATGGAAAAGTAATTTCCAAAATTGAAGATCTGGCATCTGTGGGTTGCGGGCAGATCTGGCAGTGTTTCAGAGGTTATCTTCAAGTCTACTGCAATCAAATGGTGAATACCGGAAGCTAAACAACACGAATAACAAATGGCACAGTAGCTTGTACATTTATGCACGATCAAAACAGAATCATACTTGTTACGGTAGAAGTTCAACATCCAAACTTCCAACGGTTGACTGCTTCCTCTGACTTGGTGCTATCGCAAGGCTGGAGCAAAAGAAGAAGTTCACCTGATCAAGTGACCACATATCACATGGACAGGGGATAGAGCTACCATGAGCTACCATAGCATCTTTAACCACTGCATTTGTTGGTTTCTCATCCCATTCCCCGCATTATTCCGCATTGTATGGTTACAAATATGTGTAAATCCCTTTTCCTAAACCCTGGCTCTGGAGGGTGTCAAATATTTTTTATGGGATTTCCAGGTTCAGATTCCTCAAGATACTACCACTCCAAACCAATTCAAGAACAAAAACACAGAAACTGGATCGATTACTGCAATTTTCTGGGTTGAAAACGTCACCGTGCATATAATCATATAGATATAAAATATGATGATATATACTGTGTACACATATAAATATATCTATATATATATATATACAATTATATATATATACAGATACATGTACAATTCATGTACGTTATTGCATTATATAATGTATATTATATTGAAAGTAACCACCCGATTGCAGTGGGGTTCTGTCTTCGCCCCCCCCCGTCGCCCCGCCTCTGGTGAGATCTGCCTGGAGTTTCACCACTAAAACTGTGGATTAACCATCTATCATTCCCAGAGGATCCATGGTGCTGGAATATTTACCTACATTGACCCCTAAAGTAATTTAAAATAATCCCAACTGGTTGGTAAATATTCCAGCACCATGGATCCTTAGGGATTGGATTGGTTGAAGGGAAAATCGAAACTGGAAATCATGGTAAACATACGGTAAACTTATGCACCAGGAAGTTTACCAAAGGCTATCCAGTTCTACTTCATCCTTCATGCAATTCTGGGAATATAGAAATGGGTACGGATGGTCCCCGAATTGAAATGGTTTAATGATGTGAAATGTCCAATTTTCGTGACCAATTTTCTGGGTCAGTTGGTACCTTCGGAGCCATCGGGTGAACATCCATGATAAGTAAGCGTTTTGGCGTAAAAACCGGTACTAGGATTTTGAGCCATACCCAAATAAATTGATATAAATTGCATGTGAAGGGCATTTCCCAATTCCAGGTTTGTCTACCAGAGAAGATTTCAGGAATTGAAGAAGACAACTACAAAAGAGCAGCAGCAGCTATTTGAGACCTCTGAGACGGCAGAGTTTGTTAATCCATTCCTCCTAATATGAAAATATAATAGACAGCCCCTATAAACCATGGCTTACAGGGGAATCACACATAGTTGGGACCAATGGGCACTGAGCCTACAGTATGAGGATGTCACATCTGGTCTCGTTTTCGGGCTGAAGGGCTGCTTCAGAAAATGCAAGGATCCCACCATGGAAACGAGGAAAAAAACATGGAAAAAACAAATAAAATTGAACACATAACTTAACTAAGTAGCCCAACAAAAAACTCTTCTTGGAGATGTTTGACAGCCAGGCTCATTCCGGGGAACACGGGAAAAGATTAAGCTAGAAAAAACTAGAGATTGCGAGAAAGGGCCAGAAACAGAAAATTATTATTTTGGCCTTGAGAAGGAAATAGCTCGCCTTTCTTAGGGCGACTTTTTACCTTCCACCTCTCACCCCCTCTTGAAGCAACCCTGTTGGAAGCAGCCGAGTTGGGTCTCTGTTCCAGTGTTTTCCAAGGTCTTTTCAGAGGTGGTCGTCGAAGCATTCATCCCAGAACGATGATGTGTTTTTATTGGGTTTTGCTTTAGCAAGAGCTTAGAACTCTCTATGTATCTATATATATATATATAATTATATATATATACAGTACGTGTGTGTCTTAATTAGATATGCAAACAAATGAGATTCCAAAATTTACGTGAACTCATACTAGTTCATCCCCATAAGACTATACATGGCATGGAACATAGAAAGATATAGAATGCATTTGAAGATTTTGAAGCCAGCACCCAGTTGATCAAGTCCTGATTTTATCCGTCGCAGCAGTGGCGAACACAGGGTCTATCACAAGGATCCATCATCGATGATCATCTTGTGACACAACACTCCCAGGAGAGCCTCAAATGGGTCCCTCCCCCAGGAGACACGTCGGTGCTCAAAGTCGTGTTCTTTGAACACTGGGACAACATTAAAAGTGGTGCATTCACCAGACTTTGATCATGGCCAAACCAGCTATATATATAAATGTTCTTACCTTGTACTACTTTTTTTTTCAATGCCATGTGCATATTTATACCAGATAGTGGGAATGGATGGGACAGGATAGAATATCTTGTCTTCATGGGCTCCTCAAAGTCTGGGAGAACCACAGCTTTCCGTGGAAGCACGGGAACAACATGTTGGATCAACGGGGCTAAGTAGTTCAAGATCAGACTAGTTCTTAAAGAAACCCCCAGGCCCACAGATTGATGATTACCATCGTCTGATTCTTGGTATTGACATGGACAAGCCCGGGATCAAGTATTTATATCTCACTCTTTTGGATTGTTTTGGACGGTACCAGATTATGGCGCCTTCACTACTTCATCTCGGACTCCAGATTCGGCCAGGTTTATCCAATTCTGTGCAATCTGTCCTGCTCCAACAAATTGTCACCTTCTCTTGGCAGACAAGCGATTGTGATCCGAAATCTAAAGGTTTATGTTTTGATTTTTCCTTTTATTTAAACAAATAATTAATCACAATATATCGTAATATTTAAACAATAACAGTTAGATGTGATAACAATATATAACAATGGTGTCAAGATCATCCTGGGAGTCTTCATGATCACAAGCACTTTGATTCACTTCGTTTGCCCTTTACCGAGGGTGCAATAAATTGGAAGCTGCACTTTACGGGTGGGCATCTTGCCCTGCTTGCAGGCGGTCCAGTAGCGCCTTTTGGCTACTCACCTGACCCTTGGACATCTTCACCTTGGGATGAACCAGGATTTGGATGAAAGACTTCCCACTGATCCCTGTTGGTTCCATGACATTAAGCCACTAATGCCGGCCATAGGCATGCTTTATAGGGGAACTTCCAAAAAAAAAACGCCGAGGCGCCAAGGAATTCTGAAGGAACTTGGTCATCCCTCTCAAGCAGCCCGTCACCTGCGGAAGGGATGTTGATCGAGTTTACCTCCCAAGTCCTGCGTTACAGGCACTGACGGATCGTGCCTGGGACAATGCATGCGTGATGTGCTCATAACACGGCCACTCCTCACGCGAATAGAGTCGTACCTCACAGGATGGGAGTAAAGATCATCTCCTTTGTGTTTCAAACAGTCAAACAATGATAGTTTAACCATTTACACTGAGATTTAACAATGAAAAAACATGTTTAAAAAAAACAAAACAGATTTAACCATGTTATTGTAGTATATTCATTTTACCAATGGATATTGGATGTTGGATATGATTAAAAATTGGGCATACCCGCCGAAGGTTTATCATTTTAATGGGGAAAATGATCGTTGTGGGGTACCCGATTTCTGACAAACTCAAATAATATGGTAAAGCCACTAGTAACCATCCCGAATAGTGGAACCTCTTGAAAATTAACATGGATATGGACATCTATAATTCAGTGTCTCTGAGAAAATTAACTAAGGTTTGAGCCATGAACAATACTCCTATGCCCCATCCCATGACATACAGTTGGTTGATAGGCAAAGCATCCCGGTAATTATGGCTTATAATCCCAGTAGTATGGCACCTTAAAATAACCCAGCAAAAGGGGCCCCCGAAATACGATGGGCAACGTTGGTGGGAACAAATGGATTTAATGTACAGTAATTTACATATCATATATATAATATGATATTAAATAAATACATATATATATATGTATAATTATGTGTATATATATATATAAATCCAACTACTGAGATTCAAAACTTGAAGCTGGGGAGGCCGCTTCTCCTCTAGTGGCATTTTGCAGGGTATATCCCAAATCGATACGCCTCCTAAAGTTTGCTGGAAAATGACAGCAGCAGTCACCAATCAACTTTGGCAAGCTGCCTTTTTGGGCCAATGGCTGAGCTTCTTCGCAGTTGGAATGTCTCCATCGGGCAAATTGGTGGTCTTCAAGAACTCCAAGTTGTTGGCCACCTGCGGTTTTTTCCATCACCGGGTGATACCAGCTTCGTGAATGACACATAGTTTTGAAGCATTCGCAAGTTTTTTCTGGAAAAATCTGGTGGTCAAAGCTGGAAAATGCACCACAAATTCCATATCTGTCGGTCTTGACCCATGATTTGACATGAAGTTCCCACTGGAGATGGGAACTTTCCGCGACATTTGGTGCCGTAAGAATTCCTGATCCAGGATCATCCGGCTACCTTGGCTTATTTGGGGATGGTGGGTGAAATCCATGAGTGTCGAAGGTATTCAAATATACATAAATACATAGCATAAACATGGCATAAATATAGCATAAATATAGCAAAAACATAGCATAAACAAAGCATAAACATAGCATAAACATAGCATATACATAGCATATACAAAATACACATACATACATACATACATACATACCTACCTACTTACCTACCTGCCTACCTACCTACCTACCTATCTACATACCTACATACATACAAACATACATACATACCTCCCTACCTACCACATACATACATACATACATACATACATACATACATACATACATTACATACATATTTATTTATATATATGCCATGTGTGGTTTTTGCCCACCCCACATGCGCCCTGACACCAGGAAAGCGGTGCCAGGAACACATGGGACGCGCTGGCCTTAAGGGCTGCCAGCCACATTCTATCAAGGGCGGTGACGCTGTTCAGCGGTGGCGCTTTTGAAGCCACAAAAAGAAGGTGGCCCGCCGATAGGCTGCCGCGCTAGTGGCGGCACTGGATGGGTAGGACTTTAGCTTTGCTCCCCACCACAGCGCCCGCTTTGCCACATTGCGACCTTTTTGGCCGCTGGATCTGCTTGGAAAAGTCTTTAGTTTTGCCCCTCAATGCAAATCCTTTTGCCTGACCTTCTTGGGCCAGGTGGACTCAACCTGCCCAGTTGAGAGCATGCAGCTGATAACCTGAGATTGGGTACTGATATGGTTGCACTCCGCGACTCTGATGTCCTTGATGATAAAATTCCCGTAAGGATCCGCAGTCACCCAGTGCCAAAGCACGGCGCCCTTTTCCTTTGCTATGCGGTCGTTTGTTGCTTGAGCCAAAGCAGGGGGATGTGATACTGATGTTCTCCCGTGCCGGCCCACATGCATGACCTATATGGGGTAATGCCTGGCCTGCATTATATTCACCTATGCATATGTATTATATATATATGTAATAATTATATATATATGTACTATATATATATATGTGTAACATGTATTATAATGTATTATATGTATTATGTGTATATATATATTATATATATATATATATACATATGTCAATGTATTGTATGGATGGATATTAATGAAGAGATGAGCATCATTGAGCATCTCGCAACATCTCCCAACTATTTATGGGAGCCGTAGGAGATTCTGATCCGATTTCCTTGTCGCCTTGATGATCTTTTTGGAGGGATCACTGGGAGGCTTCGCATCCTCAATCTCCTACAGGCAGGACATGGAAAAAATCAGGGATGGGTCATCCAAGTACGTCATGTTGACAAAATCAAAAACTAGGCAAAATATGGCATGTGGCAAACGGGGTTGATGGTGGATATATCCAACTAGTTTGTCAGGGTTCTGAAGCCAACTTTTAAGTGATCCCCTTTCTGTAGGACCCCTAAATAGATGGAAAACAGCAGCTCTTTCAGGGTACTAGAAAGCTGTTTGCCGCATGAATGCCAAATGTCCGACTTTTCTATCTTTTTCGGGATTGCTGTTGCTATTTAGCCTGATTCGTGGAACATAATGTAACCTTTTTTGCCAGCCCAGAATGCATCCTATGGACCCTTGATAAACAGACTAGTAAGAGGCAACTGGTGACTTGACAGGAGAGTAACTTTGAGGCAATTAATCTCAATCATTCGTGCAAGACTGACACTGTAGAAAAGTCGCGCCGCAGAGCGTCTGATTCTTGAAAAAACAATGACAATGATGTGCAATGCCATCAGATCACTGGAATAGTGAACAATCATCGGCATAGCCACAACTAAGGAGAGAAAACAAGAAATAAAGTAACGAAAAAAAACATCAAACCACATGAAATCATCGACCAACATGCAAAGAACCCCAACTGCTTCAAGTCACACTCTGGCTAGCCTTGATGGTTCATGCTCAGCCTATTTTCAACCACTAAGAAACCCTGGAGATCGAATTTCCCGCACGGCTGTTGCTCCTTGCACCAGGCTTGATAGACTTGTCTCCTCTGCAGGAGATCTGAATGAGCCTCAAGCAGTTATCTGGGGAATCAAGGTTCACTTGTTTCAGCCACACATGCTTACAAAATCAATCAACTCATTCCCAAAGGATCCGTCTATGATGACATCCCTAGGCCAAGCTGCGCTTGCACCATCGGGGGTTGTGGATCTCCATGTACGAAGAAACCATAAGAAACCCATCGAACTCATATTGCGTTCAATCACAGGTGGTTTTAAAGTTCCCATGTTTGCTGGCACAGGCACAACTCCTTCTGCTGCTAATCCGTTCTGGTAAGGTACATCGTTGAAACAGCGGTATATTCCAGCATTGATAGATGCTTCTTCATTGTGGTATTATATACATCAGTCATGAAGGTGACATATGTTTAGTTTACATAGATATATTATCCAGTTCCAAGGGAACTAAGGTAACAACATCAAATAATTAAGAAAACTATGTAACCAACACGTGTACTGTACAAGCTGGCCATGTCTGAGAATCAGAGATGCATCATTCGACAAACGGAGTGGCTTTTTGGCTTCACATCCATGGTTTTCCCGTGAAAAATCATGCATTTGCTTCGGGAATGTCCCATCCAACCATGTTTTCGCATGTTTTGTGGTTGGGTAAGTTATATCCCGTAGTCTCCCAGTATATCACCACATCTCCAGAAATAGCTCAATGATGTTCGATGATTTTCCCAAACCTCCATTGATTCTGGAGAATTGTCCAGTCAAAAACCTCTATTTTCCCCATAGATGTCAATTGCCCATTGGTTGGTTGATTGATAGATGGGTTTGAAGAAACCCCTAAAAAACAACAGGTAAATGATGATAGATGGTATACCAGTTCGCGGCCCCTCTATTTTTACCAAAAGGACATTGTTTGTCCCCAGATTTCCACCGAGGGGCCGGTGGGTGGAAGAGTTCTTTCCACACCTTGCCACGCTCACATGGCGCCTCTGCCTGGCGCGGCCCCAGAACTGGATTGATGAAGAACATGAACTCGATGATTTTCACATTGACTGGATATAAAATGAAATTAATATACATATTATATACCATGGGTTATTATATATTCATATGAACTATGGTATGTAGTTTATTATATATTCATATGAACCATGGTATACACCAATGCCCAGACTGCCGTGGAGCTCGAAATGATCTTTTTGACCGAGATTACTTCACATTAGTGCCCACGGTGACGACAGGCTGGCAGGAGGATGCGGAGGAAGGAAGGAGTTCCACCACGAAAAGATCTAGAGACCCTCACCTGGCAGGTGGGGAACAACTTGTAAAGTATGATAGATATGTATAGATATGGAATATAATCTTGCGGAATATTCCAGGTATAATTCAAAATCTAAAGAGCAAATGTTGAACATGATTCTTTGTCTGGGAATTATGATCTCCCATTGTTGGAAACTCTAACCTTACATCCGCCAATATCTAACATTGTTGCATGTGGGACACCCCAAATTGTATGCTCCAAAAAATCGGGGGCACCCCAATTTTGCCTGGCCCAAAAAAATAAGGCACCCCAAAATTACCACGGGCCAAGTCATCATGTTTCGTGAAGACAGTGCTTGGATGTGCATCCCAGTTAGTATGTGTGTGTTTTTGGTAAGTGATTTCAAAGCTATAAGCCATACCTGGTTGGTGGTTTTAACCATCTTGAAAAATATTAGTCAATGGGAAGCATTATCCCATATATTATGGAAAATCAAATGTTTGAAACCACCAACCAGATACGTAATAACAAAAAACCGGGTTATCCAGTGGTTCTGAAAGTCACTTCCTACCTGGGATGCACCCCCTGAAAAACGCTCGGCCCTTCCAACCTGGGACCGATGCGGCACGAAGGGCCGAAGAGTCTCCTTCAGGTCCTCCTTCTTCTCCTGCGCGAAGCATACGGTATGGCTATGGGTCAAGTTTTTTAAAGACCTCAGAAAACCACTGAGTCATACTGAGTCTATCTTTAGTATTAACATGTATTAACCATCCAATTATTGGGGTATCCAATTTTGACCCTGGGACCCATATTTTACACTTTGGTAAACCGCTCCAAAAAGCGAAAACCCATGGGGAAACCCTCGGGAAAATGATCATCCGTGGACACCGGTAACTGCTGGGGGCCAAAAATCCAGCACCAGCCGGATTGGGATTGGGGCTCATCATTTTTATCCATCAAGTCTATCTCGCCGGCGCCTCCAGTTTCTTCACACCTTGAGCTTTGTAGCTCTTGAATTTGGTCTGCACCAATCTCACTTTCGAGCGCCCAGAGCGCCACAATTTCTCACCTGGCTAGGGAAGATCATAGGCAGAGCTGTCAGTGTTGTGGCTGGATGGCTTTGGACAATGGGAAAACCATGGAAAACCTCAATGGTTTCATGTACACCTTTGTATCAAGTCAAGTGTACCGAATTACCACAGGATACCACAGGCCTTCCAATGGTACCTGTCTCTGTCCCGGTGCAGCATGTGGATTGTTCATCCCTGCATAACATCCCTTATTCTTTACCACTCAAGTTTCAGAAACTACCCTCTGGTAAACTAACATAGCTATGGAAAATCACCATTTTTAATGGTAAATCGGTAAATCAACTATAAATGGTTGTTTTCAATAGCTATGTCAAATTACCAGAGGGTACTGTCTAAGAGGTTCCCTTCCTATAAGTGATCTCTTCATGGAAAAAATCCAAACAGAGCCTGTTGCCCAGTAGACATCGTTGGCCAAATTCTCGACCACCATGCAAGCATGTTCTGCAATGCCCTCTGAAAATTTCTGAAAAGGATGGAAAAAGGCCATGTTTAACAGGTAAACCATCTGCAAATGGGTAAATTGTCCACGGCTATGTGAACCAGAGGGTACTCAGAAACCTGAACCTGCTATAACCTGCTTACATACAAAGGTCTGAGTTGTTTGAACGTGGAGGAAATGGCAAACCGGGATACCTGGGTGGCTAATCACCTAGCTACCTACTGGTAGTTCATGGTTAATTGATGTTAATTGCATATACATTCTAATCACTAACTCTTAAGATTATCCCAGAGTTTCACTACGCAAATCAATGCACCAATGGGTCTTTCCCGGTTTCGCACCTACGGAGAGCTTGCGACCCCATGGAACTGGCGTGTCTGGCGTGTCAATGGTCCTCAGCGGCAGTGACTGGAAGTCGACTGATCGTTTTTGGCCAGTAAATGACCCCAAACGATAGCTAAGTTGGTTGAACTAACTAGGATTAACTAGGTATAATTAGGTTAACGATGGGTTATGATAGATATATCCAACTAGTTCATCGAATAAACCAACAAACATAAGGGCACCACCTTGTACTCAGTTGTTTCAGACTACCAACACATTGGGATTCCCAGGGTATGATGCTCAAGGTCTACACCCCCTAGTTGATAAGTCACCAACTGTGAACAGAACACAACTACAGTATATCAGATGTATCATAGATCAAATCCCAATATTTGTTTATGTTTAAAACCTCATTTTTGGATAAAGAATGATAAACCGAACCCATTTGGCAAATGGTTAAATAAAGCATTAAATATCATAAATATAATATAACATTATAACTATAAAACTCTTCTTTATACCCCATGTGTCAATTAGCTACAAACTGATGGATCAAGACCAAACTAAAAATAACCGTAATTCTATGGAAACCCCAAACTATCAGACCCCCATGTTATCATGTTTGGATAAACCCACGTGTGCCATGATCAAAAGATGGGGTCAGTTTCAAAGGGGGAAATGACGATAAACCATTAGATAACCCATAAGAAATCATGATAAACCAATAGATAACCCATAGATAATCTATTGAGAATGATCCACTGATATATAATAACCGAAGGAAGTTTAGAAGTCAAACTTCCGACAATATAGACAGATGAAAAGCAGAGATGGGAAGAGGCAGGGAGAAGAGAAGAGCAGAAGAGAGAAGATGATAGAAGAGAAAGAGTCAGAAGAAAGAAGATGCAGATGCGCGAAAAGGTAGGAAAGTCGCG
>Ga0126342_10013914_pt1 | contig 14227 bp, 18 predicted proteins | sample Cyp1metagenome_FD_92528 | JGI IMG/M metagenome (GOLD analysis project Ga0126342, IMG submission 92528) | Coral microbial communities from Lord Howe Island, Old Settlement Bay, Australia - Cyphastrea 1 metagenome | ecosystem: Host-associated > Invertebrates > Cnidaria > Coral ...
AGCATCAATAAGCATCAATAAGCATCAATAAGCATCAATAAGCATCAATAAGCATCAATAAGCATCAATAAGCATCAATAAGCATCAATAAGCATCAATAAGCATCAATAAGCATCAATAAGCTGTATGACAACCACCATTTAAGGGAAAGTGAAACTGCAACGTGACACGTACAGCTCGGCCGCACTTGCCGCACGGCACTGGCACTTCCCAAATCGAGTGACGGAACCATCGGAACGGAGAGGATGACCGGCGCTTGGATCTCCAAAGATGGCCTGCGGTTGAAAGTCATGGAGCTACAGCAGGCAACACATTCATAAAAATGGTCATTATGCTTGAGCAGGGTGCCAAAATTCGCTTCAAGTTTGGGCGGAATTTCGTCAAGAATGAAGTTTGTTCCGAAACAATTGACGCCCCAAATTGGCGGTGCTTGTGATGTCTTATTAACCTATGTCCAGACGAACCCAAATGATTGCCGCAATCATAGGTGGCCTGAGATTGTTCATCAGCTGCCGAGCTGTTCGAGTGATGTCCTGTGCATTGCTGGTGTTGCAGGATCCATTTTGGCTTCAAGGCTTAAATCTAAGCTTTGCAAATTGTCCCATCATCCAATTCGGGGAAGCAAACTACCAGAACTACCAGAAGCAAGAGCCTCATCTCAAAATGTCTTCCAAACCAATAACATACGCTGTCTTCGATCAATATGTTGATTGACTATGCTTATCTTAGCTTTCCCCGTGTGCATCAGAAACTGGCACCTCACCTCAACTATATATATAGAACATCGCCCTGCCAAGCCACAGCTAATTGAGCCACAATGGGCATTTGCATCAGCCGGTCCTCAGAGTTGGCTCATCCAGTGCCATCGCCCCCTGGGGCAACTAGGGCAAGGCCACCCCTTGCGTCCAAGTGGCTATGGCATTCAGCAGGGCCAGGATGCTATCCCTCGCTGACAGCAAGGCCGAAAAACCGGAGCGCCTTGCCTCATCAGCTGCCAGCAGCGCCCTCAAATTGTTCAGGACGTACCTGTCATCTGAGCGACCATTGTCGCAACATTTCAGTGACTGGTTTGAGAAGGCGCACCGCCAAGTAAAGACCGTTGACAGGAATCCAGCACCACCATGCTCTGGTTGGGCAGGACAGCCCTTGGTACATGCACCACTGCAGGTAAATATGCAAGCTTCAAAATGCAAACATCTCGTCCTTGACCACTATCTTAGATGTTTGAAGCAGGCACATGCACACAACCAACCAAAAACCTCCTGGCACTCTCCTCTTACCTTGTTTCTTGCCTGGTATATACAACTCCCTAAGTTCTGTCAACTCCAAAAGCTCTGCTACCAAAGCACGTCCTGCCGATCGTCCACTCCGAAATCACAAAGTCGCAGAGCAGGCAACTCCGCTGCCCAAAGCGCAGCCTTCACAACCGAAACGTTGCAAAGTACGGTGCTGTGGGCTGGTTTGAAGGTCAAGTGATCCATGTCCATTCTCACATCCTCATGGAGGCTGATGGACCTGCGCAAAGGGTACAGGGAGTGCCATCGTTGCACCATCAGCAGGTGCCACTGCCAAGCCAAGAGCCACGCCTCAACAAGCCATTAGTCAGCGACCGAGAGTAAACCTGGAGGTGGAATATAGTCTAGTTATTTGCGGGGCTGTAACGGGACTGAAGCTGAAGCTTAGTTAGAAGATCCCTGGTCCACACATATCTGCACCTCTAACATAGAACTTTGCCATGGCGAAGGCTGGGGCCACACAGGCCGCAAAATGCCAAGGCGGCAGTGGGGATACTAGAGTTTCATTGAAGCTTCTGCTGCTAAAAAAATGCCCAAATAATGTACCCTTTGGCTGAGTATGCAATAAACAACGCTATGTTTCACGAGCTGGTTAACAGCAAAAACTAAAGAACTCTTTTGCCTTGACAGCAACCAAAACCGCTGTCTAGGATCTTGCTGTGAACAGCATGGACGGGAAGATGCCTAGTAACTTAGTATTGGATGGAGCGCGGCAACCATCTGAAAGTCAACCATAGAAAGGCTATAAGAAGGCTGTCATTGTTCCTCTGAGACTCTGTGCTCCCATCTTGTCGTTCAAAAACTGATGCAACGACCCACAGAGTTTGAGTGGGCCACGACTAATCAGCAGCGCTGTGTACACAAAGCGTGGGATGCTTGCCCCGTGTAGGGTGCGAGAAATGTGTTGCAAATGCAATATTGTGTCTATTCACTGGCATGGTTTCTTCATCTGTCCGATATCTTTTTGACATCAGCAAACTCGGCAATCCTTGCAAACAGAACACTTTTTCCGAGGCATCTGCAGCTCCTAGATCTGCGAGAGGCTGCTCAAATTCAAGCAGGTAACAAAGCCAACGACGAAGGAAAGCGCCTCTTTCGTCATAAAAAGTCAGCTGAAGCCACTGGTGCAGCTAACATTCCCGCAAGGATGCTGACCTTGGCTGCGGGTCCCTGGATGCTGAGAATGTGCCCAAGTGGCTGCCCAAGTGCTGCCCAAGTGCCGGAAGAAGTGGCAGCATGGATCCCTCACCCGGTGGTGAAGGGAAGTCCGTCCTGGTATTTGCACCTGGGCAGGTTGCTTCGGAGAGAACGGAGAGATATTGATTCAGAAAGGCTGGAGAAATTCAGCTTTCATATGCTGTCATAGTAAATTATCAGTAAGTTGTCTTGACTCCAATTAGTGTCATACCTTTTTCGTACAAGTCCGATTCCCTTCACCCAATTGTCAACCTCAAGGCTCGCAGTTCTCCAAGCCCCCTCTGCATAGAATGACACTGGCAAGTGGCTCTGGACCGACTCCACTTCCTCAATATCGATTTGCCCCTTCTCGCTTAGGGTGTCTTGTGGTCCTGCACCAAGCACTGCAGACTCTCCCCCTCCCCTTTGCCACGCAGGACTGAATACTTAGATTGCTGCCAGAACAGTCAATCGCTGGCCTCTGTCTGTCAAAGGGTCCAAGTACCTCGGGAGTCTTTCAAAGTTGTCTTGGAAACTCTGAAGGTAAAATTAATGTAATCCCATCCCCTCACCCCACACAAAAATAAAAGGCATAGAAACCCCTTGTTTAACGTCCCATTTAGGTTTGATTATGATTATCCACACCCCAAGGCCCACAAGGTCGCCTAAGGCCATGGCTGGCGTGCTTCCTCGGACCTCTCAGCCGCATCTGCCAGGGGTCGGCCGTCGATATTCTCCTCGGAAACCGAAGCTGCTCGAATCTGCACCAGCCCAACTGATTTCGATTGTTGTTTCCTTTAATCGTGAAGATATCAAGGGATATGGGGAATCTAACAGATTTAAAACACAAAACAGTTGGAACCGGAATGGGAATGGAATGGGAATATGTATGTCTGACTGCCTGGCTGCCTGTCTGTCCGTCTGCATGGATGATCGGATGTATGTGTGGATGTACGTATAATGTAATGTGATGTGATGTCATGTCATGCAATGGAATGGAATGCAATATAATGTAGTGTCTGTAATGGATGGATGGATGGATGGATGGATGGATGGATGGATGGACGGACGGACGGATGGATGGATGGATGGATGGATGCAATGTTTACAAAATATATTATATATTACAAACTGGAATACGCAATGTAACCCACAATCTGATAATAAAATGATGGGCTTGTCTTAAAACCCCAAATTTTATGGGCATTTAAAGGGAAAATGCTGGTCAAGCATACGAAATTAGGGACATCCGTTTTTGAACGTGCCAAGCAAATGGCCAGCCAAGTGGACGTACCTACATTCAGTACAAGAGTCCCCGTTTGATGCTGATGCTAAAGCACGCTCCGCTTCCATCAGGTCCTGATACGCCTGTCCAATTCGGAAAATTTTGTCCAAAGAGTCTGCAGTTTATTCACCGATTTACTGGCAATTTACTTCTTTTTTTTGGAAGACTTCTGAAAAAATCAGCAGGTGCCTTTGTGCTGACCTTGGCCATTCTTCCTCCAAAGCAGCAGGTCATCGCGCTTTCCTGTGCTCTCCGAGAAGTCTGATGTGTTGATGCCACCAGGCGCATTTGAACACATTTTCAACACAAGCAACCAACAGGGTCGCAGCGGCCCCGGCCACACCTTGACGCCACCGAAGAACCTGATCAGCTTCGTGCCACGTGAGGGTCCTTTTTTTCTGGGTGTCACCAATGGGAGAGTAGCTTGCGTCGGTGAATATAAACCCGCAAACTGCCGCGGCTTCAAAGTATACATCTACAATCTCTGCTGGACAAAAAAACCTGAGAGTTGCAAAATCTCTCTCAAGTTGCAGCTAGATCACTCATTCTGGAGCTCTACAGATGCCTGTCCAAGACTGGACAACAGGCTGTGAAGCCCGGTTGCCTTGGTCACATAGGGCCATGTATGGCCACGAATGTCCGTCAACAACAAGTGAACTGTGATGATGCGCCGAAAATGCAAGAAAGCGACATTTCGCGGCATGGCGCAAATGCATTTGCATCGAAGCTAAATCTTTGTTCAGTAACTTTTGGGCTCTGGTACAAACCCTACTCTCGATTCAATGGGTCTTCTTGTTCTGCCTTGCTTGAGATATGGAATGCTTATACTTGTAATCTTGAAAAGTGTGCCGCGACAGAATTGCATGTTCGGCATCTTGGAAGTGCCATCGCATGCTGAAAACATCTCGTTGAGAATTCCATGACTTTTCTTCCACTGATGCCTTTCCAGCTTTTGAGATATACGCCAAAGGTCGGGCAAGTCATGCGGAGTGAAATTGAAGCTTGTTGAAGGTAAGGCAAGAACATGGACCAGCAGAGCTCTGAGGGGGCAACCACGGCCATGAAACAGATTCTCTTCAAAATAGCCCTGGCAGTCATGGCGAAGCGAAGAATCGCTGAAAAAGGCCAGTTCCCAACCTTGTAGCTGCAGGCTCCTGTCTCATCAGTCCACTTTAGCATACCAACCTGGGCAGCATTGCAAAAACAAACTGGCCCATGGGCCGATGGGGAAATTCAAAATCTGAAGCAACACATTGAAGCCTTGAGGCCCCCACTCCATGCATGGCCTCATCTTTGAAGTGGCCCACCTCAAACGTGCTCGCCGTTGTTGACGAATTCTTTGGGCAAAGAACAAAAAACTAAGGATCCGGCGTAGCAGCGCCCATCCGGCCACTTCAAAACACCATAGTGGTGGATCCTCAGACCCGAACTGTGGCGCAATCTTCGGTTGAAAAAGTTGAAAGGTTCCAAGTCCCACACTGGTTATGCAGTAAGCGACCAGCATAGGTGCCTCAAGCCACGGAGAAGCGGGAGAAGCGGGCGAAGCTCAGCAGAGTTGCATGACTCGAAGCCAAGCTCTCGACACCCTTGCGCCCATGTCTTTGTGCCCTCCCCTCGAGCCTGCAGGATGAACAAAAAAAAACATGGCAAGAACACGTCCCAAATGATAGAGTAGCCTTTATCTTCAAACATAGGTGTGTCTAGAAATGGGGGAAACCATTGGCAAATTTGATGTGAAACTGATGATAAATCAGTCCGTTCATAGGTACGATTGGTACCCTGTTTTCAGACAAACCTATCTATTGGCATTGAACTTTCCTGAGGGCTGCACGCCACGGCTTTCAAACACGCCACTGATGCTGGTCCCATCCTGGCAAAGCAACAGCAAGCGGTGCAACGTGGCAAAGCCCGTGCTTTGCAAAAATCGCCTCAAAAAGCGTGGTAAACCCGACAATAATATGGTACACACACCCAACGATCACTCACCTTCCGGGATGGTTTATGAAGTTCATACCATCCATTCTGAATAAGTAACTGGAGATGTCACGAGGATGTCTTATGGTGTGGGGTTTGCCACATCGCCGCGCACTGAGGCAGAGACTGGAAAGCGATGAGTGCCGGGACTGCAACGCAGCATGGTGCAGCTTGCTTCAAGCGATCCCAAACAAGATGGGCAGTCAATTTTGGATCGTCCCAAACAGGGTTGGAAATGTTGAAATTTGAAGGAGAAGGGGAGAGAGAAAAGAAAACTAAAATATGGTGAAACGAGTAGCCAGCTATTGCACATTCACTACCGCAGTTCCATCATGTTCCACTTGGAATCGCTGGCAGCAGTTCATGGATGTCACAATGGATGTCTCTGTCGCGGTCTCGAGGCTATGACCCCACCACCGCAGATTTGTGCCACAATCCCTCGAACTCGGTTGAATCTGCAAAGTGGAAGGTGCCATGACCTGATCAACACATGCCATGCCAACAACCGCAACAGAAATGAAATATGCAAGCTTTATCAGAGTTTACAAGCTTTGTTCAACCCATGTGTCCTTGATATATCTTGAGGTCATTCCTGAGTTTCCTGAGCTTCCTGAGCTCTCAGCCTTCAAATTCACCCTCTTTGAAAGCACCTTCCTGGCAACAAGAACATCTCAGCCATGTCGAGCTCCCACGGAGAACTCGCCAGGTGTGCGAACCAAGATCCATCAGGCAGGGTCTTCTTACCATGCCCTGACGCTTCAACGACCAAGGACAACGGTCGACTGTGAAAAATTGGTACAAAATATGACAATAAGGAGAACAAATCTGACAATAATGCAAGGAATCAGCAGGATAAATAATCGATTGACAGGCTCCGTGATCGGAGCCTTCCACACGGCCGCTGATGAACCTCGGTCGTCGGGAGTCGGGAGTCATCAGAATTGTACCCTTCAGTGACCCTTCAGCAGCTGGCTGTCCCTGGTAAGATGCACCATCAGGCCAAGTCAGGCCTAAGGAGAATCACAGTCGTCAACCCGGCCAGCTGCCGCATTCGCTTTCATCACTGAATAGGATGGAGTAAGGCTGCCACGACCGGTTCCGTTCCGCACTCCATCCATCCATTCTCCAACCTGGGCTCAATCTCCCCTTTCAAAACTTTCCTCCACTGTCGCGCTGACTCACTGGCATAGACAACTCCATCGGGCCATGTCATTTGTCCATCACCACACCTTGGCCATGCTATCAGGCGCAACAAGCACACTTGCTCTCACTCTCACTCTGATCTTACATTTCTACAAGGCTGCTTGACGCATTTCCCAAGCACCCAACATGCTCCCGTGGACCCAATGACCAATGTAGGTCCAACCTGGCCACGTTTCTTCCGTGCCATATATTACATGCAGCAGGTCACGAGACGGACCAGGAGTCATCATTGCATCAACAGAATTCTTTAGGACTCAACGGATTAGAGGATGTTTGAAGAACGATAAAAGTATCGGATTGCCTGGATGCCAATACACACAGCTCTAGTCAAATGGGCAGAATGCAAATCCAAAAAAAAAACTGCCTGTGATTTCAAACCCTGTCTCTCAAAGTGGATCCATAAAGACCTCTGACATGAGACTTATCTCGGGATATTGGTCAAGTGATCGCCCATGACGGCGATCAAAATGGCCCTGCGGCCTTCCTCTGCATTTTCGAAGCTTCCATCGCCTTCCTGCTCTCCGTGAACAAAATCACCAGTGTAGCCTGAGCTCGGGCTGCTCGGGCTGCTCGGGTCGCTCGGGTCGCTAAGTCTCCAGGTCTTGGCAACGCTGCCACGGGGCAGTCTCCGTTGGCCCAAGATCTTGTTCCTCGTCCGTGAAAGACGCCCTTGTTGAACCTTGGGCCAAGTCATCAGAAGCTGTGCAATGAACTGGATACAATGCCAACCCCTGATTCATAAACCTGGGATTTGCTGCTAACATGGTTCTCCCCCAACTAAACAGCCCGGGGGTTGTTGATCCAGGGTTGACATTGTCAAATGTCCGCACTTCTGATCCGGTTCACTAAGGCTCATGGCTGTCCAGTGTATTTGTCTCCAGATGGCCAAGTCCTTCAAGCCAACCCACACCCCGATGCCCAAATAGTTCGAAACACTCCAGCTGTTTTCGTTCTAAACTCTCCCGAGGCTGCAACATCTCCCCGTTGCCCCACATCATGTCTCGCACCTTTGCAAAAGAAGCCAAGTTTCCATAATTTTCCCATGACTAACATGCTGGACTAACTGAGAGGCTTACCCATTCCCCTGAGTACGTTCTTCCATTCGCCCATTTCCTGGGTATGACGTTTGGCAAGGAGTCCTTGAAAAAAGCTTCGTTTCGCAACAGTGCGTGGGGTGTGATTGAGCTTCGCACTTTTCACCCTGACCCCAGGCATAACCATCACGGAATTCTCCAGCATATTCCGTGCCATCCTTGCCATCTCAGCAACGGTTCCGTGCAACGGTTCCGGTTGGATATCTCCTGTTCCGAGGCTTTTGGACCAAGGTGATCACAATCCAGACATAGAGTCCATCGCCGTGCATTCGACCATCTGACCATGTTCCACCTTAGAAGAGCCACAGGTGAAACCTGTAAATGATCCCCAGTGGTGCCTGAATCTAAGGTCTGCAATTTCACTTTGGCCATGGCTGTAGGTATTGTGGTTCGCAAAGACCTGGCACTTCTGAACTTGTGCACTTTCTGAAGGTTTTGACACTAGGTCGACACTATACATGTGCAAATCATCTCACAACATGCCGCCTTCAGCTCATGGCTACCATGGCCCACTTTCTCCGAAGTGCCTTTGGCTGCAGGCGGAGCACCTGTCAAAAGAAGGAAATCCACAATCTCTTCTTTTCCTGTGCTGATTGTTGTGCTCGCGATTCTCTTTACATTTTCGCCCCGGGCTCCCTCTCTCTCTCTCGCTCTCTCTCTCTCTCTCTCTCCTCCCCGTTTTTTGGGCACTGGTCTGCTGACTTCTGGCTTTTCAAAGCCTCACTCTTTTCCATGTTGTCAATGTCCCACCAGCTTTGGGTTTCGACGATTGATCTATTGCGAATTGCAAATTTCTTGCAAACGCAAACTGAGCGGCACTCATTTTCAAGTGCTGGCTCCAAAGGCTGCAAATGGCAGCTATGTACATTTCCCAGTTAGCCATTAGTCACTTTCTTTGCCGATTCGAGATTCTAATGCTGAAGCGGAATCCTCCTGGAAGTGTTTGGATTCTCGGTCCAAGCTGGTGTATGATATCATATATGTGCATATATGTGCAGATATATATATATAGATATATACATATATTATATATATAGACATACACATGCATGTATTTATCTATAGAGCTATTTCTATTTATGTATCTATTGTTTTGCTCCTGTCCACCACAGGTCCTCGTCCAGAGCGGTCACCATGCCCCCGGAGAGGAGGGTCTTCAGCCGCTCCAGGATGCGAAGGGCCTAAGGCCCACACTTCAACGGGTTTGTTTGAAAATGTAGGTAGAAAAGCCGAAGTGTGAGCTTGAGAACATCATTTTCCCCATGCAAAATGGCTGTAAATCGGGATGTCCGCTAGTTTCTTGGAGAAAGTGTCACATCAAGAGGAACGGGAAAGTGTGAAAATATCAAAAGTTTGAGGTAGCTGCAGAAACGTGTAGAAAGGTAAACAGACCACCACTGCAGATGACCCATGAGATGCCCATGAGCCTCAGCCTTCTCAAGCATTTGCGTTGGAATAGACTTCCCTTCTTTGGATTCTTTGGCAGGCCTGGGATTCCGACATATTACACCTTTGAACATCAGTGACGCAGCGAAGCGACATCGGGCCTCGGAGGACCCCGGTACTGCCTACATCGACCAGATCGATCGTAGGCCGTCGGCACCTGCGCTGCTGGAGCTCTTCGTTGCTCATTGCGTCGGTCATTTTTGACAGCTTTGTTGGTTCTCAAGTGCAACACATGGAAGCAAAGCCATTTCGGTGATTTTTTCCAAGGCACTGAGTGTAGCAAAATGCTCCTGCACAGTTGGAACATGTTGGAACAGGGGGATGGGATCTCCAAATACAGCAGCAGATGCAGCCAATCAGTAAACCATCCCCTCTGACTCTGGGGCTCCTGAGAACTGGCACCATAAAGAAGAAGAAAGGGAACGACAAGATCCCGTTCACAAGTTGCACCGCGAAGAATGCCTACAGCTGCTGGCGCTACAACATGACACCGCATGAAAAAAATGGCCAGCTGCTATGCCACTCATTTCCACATCCATCCTCACATAGTCCAATAGCGCACGTCCTAAGATTTCCTAAGCAGCTATACAATTACATATCACCAAGTTGCATGCTTTGTCGGCCAATCTTGCAGTTGCCAGTTCCGGAGGTACAAAACATATACAAATGTGCCAGCACATACTGCGAAGGAGAAAAGGTCGTACCACAGCAACCGAACTCAGCAAACAGGAAAGTCGAAGCGCTCTCCAAGTATATATATATATAATCATCGATGATTACTGGACAGTCAATCACAACCAAACCAAACGCAATAATAAAGATTGCAAAGCAAAAGAAACGAATGGCTTCGAGACTGCTTGAGAGGTTTGACTCGTGTCATGATACGTCCCGTTGAATGTTCCACTTTTAGGGGTATTTCAGTCCATGTTTCAGCTTCGCAATTTTGGAGGATTTTCATGTTTTTAGGGAAGCAGCGAATGTATCCTCCTCTCGATCTTGACGAGCCCGTCTCAATATGATCCTGTGGCCAGTTCTGCACAACTTAGCAATCCTTACGCCTTTGGTGAGCCACAGGGCCACAGGGGCCACAGAAGCACCGAAAAGTGTCGAGCTGATGCCGAGTATTGCTGGCAAGTGTCCAGGTGCCCTTGTAGTGTACCTCGCCTTCTGGAAGAGCAGGGTAACAATAGAAAAGCGATCCTTACTTTGTCCGTGACCACAGGATACCCTCTGGTAATTTAACGTAGCTATTGAAAATGACCATTAATAGTGGATTTTCCCATTAAAAATTGTGATTTTCAATAGCTATGTTAAATTACCAGAGGGTACCAAAGGTAGAGATCAGTGGAAACCCCATGGTTTTCCTCTGCGTTTCGCTTGATCTTCACTATCTTCACTGGACCTATTGCTGAGTCATGCTGAGTCGACATGTATGGACGGGCAATCTAATCAATCTATATATATATATAAAATCCTTTCACGAGGCATGTAACAATGTAGAAAACATATGAAAACATGAATCTTGATTGTGGCATGGTTCCAGACCAAAGCAATCTGCAACACATAGCCCACCTTAGATCAGCAACAAAGCTGCAGGATGCTCGATCTTCCTTCACAAAAATACCCTCCAGTGAATCAAGATAGATATTGAATATTATTGAATAATATCGAAGGATTTTGGAAACACACCTAATTTGCAGATAATTTTTGGACACCATCTATCCAGTTCAACAAGTTACTCCCAAACTTGAGATTACCAGCACCGAGGTACCAAAGCAATGGCCATTGGTGCGGAGCTTCCTATGCAGCCCCAGCCCTCCGGAGCCCTCCGGTTGCGGTGATTTCAACCATAACAAAATTGAGAAAATGGTGGTATAAAAAGGTGTAAAACCATATATATATAGCATAAAAATATAAAACCATCATTTTCTAAGGAGATTGTGGGATTTAATGAGGATAAGCCCTTGGGGGTTACGGCTCCTGGGCCGCTGTTGGCACACTTGTGCTCGGCTTCTGCGACCGCCGTCACGCAGTTCAGGTAGGTAAAGAAGCCTTGCGGAGCACATGAGCTCGACGCAAATCAATCGTCGAAGTTTTAACACAGGATCAAAATTATCTCAGCCACAGAGACATTTCTACATACAGTTTGATGTGAGAACTTTAGCACGCATAGCAGCATAGCACTGGTATGCGTATATATGCGTAATACATCGAAACGCAAGCTTTTTACTTCATCTTACATCTGCATTTTTTGATGAATAAATATGTCTTGTCTATTCTATATTGTCTATTGATTTCTGTATGTCATCCACATCTAGAAAAATCGGCCAGGAGACCCACCAAGCTTCTCAGAACACCTTGAGTCAGGAACTGGAAGCCCTGTCGGCAGTGAGTGCAGCTCACTTGCTGGTGTCATCGCACGTCACTTGTTTCATCTGGGTGCCTTGAACTGCAAGATGAATGATACAAGCTGGAACTCATCCGTCTTATCGATGAGAAGAAAAATAATCAAGAATACCTCAAGCGGAAGAGTTGCGAGGTGTGCTCAACACAAGCCTATAAAGCACAAGGCAATGCAGAAAAAACCAAGCCAAGCAGCACAGGGACTTACTCCATAGACAGGGAGAAGCGCAACAAGAGTAAAAAGCAACCTGGGATTTTTGGCTCAAAAATGCGGTCACCGTTCCATACTTTTGGGGCTCACTTGTATCATATGCCTTCTGCAGCAGCTTCAAAGCTATCAGCCCAAGATTCCAAATTGGATCCCGCAAGTTTCCCCAGAATCCTGACGAAGTTTGCAGCTCTCAGACTAGGCCCAACTCTCCGACTGCCGTTTCTTCTCAGCGTTTCGCTTCCGGCCTCTGTCATATGGATAGATGTGATATCTGAAGAATGACAGGCAACAGGTACAGCCTTTGTAGTCCTGAAGCAGCACCCAAGCAAATGTTTGATGCTACAGTGAACTCTTCATGCTTCAATATCTTCAATGTGTCCTCTGGATATTCATCTGCATGGGCCCCATCAATTTTCCTTTGTTTGCTGGCAAATGAGCACATTGAAGTTGCACACCTTTCGCCCCTGTCCAATGCCTTGCTTAAAACAGTTTGAACGCACAAGTTTACACACTCGCGAAGGTCAAAGTTTTAAAGGGCAAGTTGCATGGCAAGTTCCCACATTATTTCCTGGCAGCTTGCAACCAATGCAAAGAGCCCCATCTTGCTGCAACCGACTTTGACATGCCTAAATGCAAGGATGTTCGGCCTGCTCGATATCTGGCCATATGGCGTCAATCGCGGCATCCTCTACAAGGCAATGCAAATGACAAACTCATGGATTTGGGCTGCGAAAGAAGGTGTCAAAAAAATGAACAGGTTTCTCTCCTTCACTCGCTTTACCCTCCTCGGCATTTCGGTGTCATCCGTCGCCTCAAGTTTGGATCTCACGCAGGTTACCCTCTGGTAATTTAACATAGCTATTGAAAATGGCCATTTATAGTGAGTTTTCCCATCAAAAATGGTGATTTTCCATAGCTACGTTAAATTACCAGAGGGTAAGGGTTAAGAAAGCATTGCTTGGTTTATCTCCATGTCTGTCTTGCTTCCAACAAGATAGTAAATGAATGTAAATGACACCAAAACTTGGTGCTGGCAGCAGTGGCAGCAAGGAGTGGGAGAATGATGTACTTGCAACACCACGCATCTCCCATCCGTATCCAACATATCCAACATCCATGATTTAGAATTTAGACGAGAGTCGCTCTTCAGCAGCCCCGGCAGCCGCTGCACAAGGATCTTTAGCACTCGCTGCAGTTTTCTCTTCATGAATCCCTGGGAGGTTGGGAGCCTCAAATGACTGTAACATGGTGCTATCGCCCTCAGCATCAGCCTCCAGCAATTCTTTGAAGTGATCAGCCAGCTTTTCCATGCGTTGCTTCTGCTTGGCCTTGGTGCCGATTGAAAGTCTGACCAGACTATGGAGCTAGATGGAGCTAGCAGCTAACAACCAGGGGGGGTCAAACTTAGCTTTGCCCCGTTGCCAACGAGATGCAGCTTGCTCGATGACTCCTTGCACGAAAGGAATCTTCGAGAAAATACTTAGAATGGCTGTGTCCCTGACCAGAGTTCACGCCATCAGAACACCGACCAACTTCATACAATTAGGAGTCAACCGAGGACTCGAGGACCGAGTCTGGCAGTGACTGTGACAAATTCTGGAAGGCAACTGCAGGACATTACAGGAAGCTGCTGAAAAACAGAGCCGAGCCTTCTACAGCTCCGGATGCATGAGATGCAGCCTGCTCGGCAAGTCCACCTTGGCCATTCGTGCAGTTGAGCAACTTTACACATCTGGAAATGGTTCGAATATGTGTACATAATTATCTATATATGTGCATGTGTGTGTGTGTATTATCTACCTACCTACCTACCTCCCTCCCTACCTACCTACCTCCCTGTCTGTCAGTCTGTCTGTCTGTCTGTCTAATCTATCTATGGATCGATCGATCGATCTATCGATCTATCGATCTGTCTCTCTCTCTCTCTCTCTCCCCCTCTCTCTCTGTATGCCCCCCAAAAGATGGATCGTCAAAATACTAAATGACCAATCTTCTGTGGGTCCATTGGTCTGCGCCCCTTCTCAGGACACGGCTGGTGATGTCTTTCACCTCACCAGCTGCGCCCTTGACCATCTGGCCCTTGGATGCTGAGATCACAGTGATCCACCCCTGAAAGCTGATTCTGAACACCTTCTTGGGA
>Ga0126342_10013915_pt1 | contig 14226 bp, 11 predicted proteins | sample Cyp1metagenome_FD_92528 | JGI IMG/M metagenome (GOLD analysis project Ga0126342, IMG submission 92528) | Coral microbial communities from Lord Howe Island, Old Settlement Bay, Australia - Cyphastrea 1 metagenome | ecosystem: Host-associated > Invertebrates > Cnidaria > Coral ...
CACTGCGATCTGGAAGTCGCGGTTGAGGTCCGGCAGTGCCCACTGCGATCTGGAAGTCGCGGTTGAGGTCCGGCAGTGCCCACTGGGATCTGGAGCTCGCGGTTGAGGTCCGGCAGTGCCCACGGAGGCGGAGGAGGAGGAGAACAGCTCTGATAAAATCTAACAACCCTCACCTGGCAGGTGGGGAAAAAAGGCAATCCCAATGCCATAAACCTCCAACATGGATCAACATGGGAGGGTTTATACAATCCATTTCTGGTAGTATTTGGGAATGGTTTGTGATTGGATTATATTGGATTTACCACCATTGCAATGCATTGCAATCTAGTTCGGAATGACATACCCAACAAGTAGGTTAGGACACCGAATGTCGGTCGTGGGTACTTTGATGTACTTTGGCTACTTGACGGTTCTGGGTTGCGTGCGGATTGTTGTAAAGGTTGGTACCAGCTATCATCATTTAACGTCCTATCACTGTAGTTCTGCAAAATCGAGCCAACAACTGAAGGCGGATGATAAACCATGTTTTGGCATCCAACTTCACTAAGACCGTGAACATAGACTGAGAATGAGTGAACATGAGAACCTCTCTGCCATCATGTGCACCCCCGGGCAAATAAGGATATCTTTTCCAAGGCCAACCACAGTAGCTTGAACAGCTACTTGTAAGTAGGGTAAATACAAGGCAAGGCGCTGTTTACGAAGACATATATGAAAAATGGGTTTTAACACAGAAACATAGTGTTTTAATCGGATTGATTTATGGATTTATAGTTGATTTGTGTTGCCTAACTTGACGCACATAAGTTGGATTCACGTTTGGGTTTATGGGGATAATTAGGGTATTCATGGGCTATCTAATTCAATACACATAACTGGGCCAAGTAACCTGCTCATGATGAATGCAGGTCGCCACCGCAAATTTCCTTTGGTTCAATATCCACATATTTTTTGGTTGAAGATCCACATGTTACAATGTTCCTTCGTTAGATAGATCATATGAGATATGAATGTGTCTTTGCTTCAACAACCACATGTGTGTTGCTCAATTTTGGTCAACTATATGTTATCAACTGTTTCAGTTGGTGGTCTTCCTGTTTTGTTCACTCTTTCCTGTTTTGTTCTCGTGTCTGTCAAATCCATGAATTAACCAAACCGGGAACATCCCGACTAAATCATGCCAAATCACAATAAGTCACTTCATGGTGACCTGCTTTTGTACCTTCCGTTTTAAGTCGGTTGAATTTCCCGTTTTGTTTGCTCATCGCCTCTGTTTCCCTCACCGCTCTCCTGACCAACGTGCCGTCCTCGCGGAACGTGAGGCAAACATCCGCGGGTTTGTCAAAACTGGATCTGGGTCCATCTTCAAAATGTTCAACCCCAAACTTAGCATCAAACACATATTTATTGTAATATATATATATATATATATTTATATTTCAGGATTCACTAATTCACTAAAGTTCACGATTTGCGACCTATATGTAGATGTTCAGTCCTGGAGGAATGGTAATGTGACCAAGCAGCCACGGTATTGGTGGATGATAAGTTGATCTACCTGTTTATGCGTCGAATTGATTTCTTCAAAACATGATCTCTAGAGTCTTATTCTACCTGATTCTACCCTACATACAAACTTACTTCATCTGATTTCCATATATTTCCATAATATCATAGGACCAATTCTATCTTATTCAATTCTTATTTCTTCTTCAACCTTAGACACTCCAATCCCATCCAATCCCATCCCATCCGCCTTCAGCACTTCGCAGTTGAGTCTCAGTTCCATCTCTTTCCCCTCAAGACCTGACGACGTGGAAAACCTGTTGGATCCGAATGGCGGATGGATGGATCCCCTATGACTTTTTTGAAACCCCAAACCCATATGGCCCATAGCTGCAAAAAGACCAAAAAAGGCAAGATATTCTATATGATTAGGATAAATATATGTATGTATATATATATTATTATATTCTATATATGATTCGATATATTTTTCTACAATGCGGTTTGAAAACTCAGTGACTGACAGTAGAGCTCCCCATTTTGCCAGAATATATTGGTGCTCGGATACGACAGCTCCAGGAACTGGACTCCAGTAGACCACTGGAACACCCAGCGTTTTCGACCCCGTGGCTTCTACGGCGGATTCCAAAGATTTTTGGGAACCGAGATCTTTCACAGTCAGGATGGCGAAGACCAGCCCTAGATCAGTAGGGTTTTAGATCAGGGTTTTAGACCAATTGTTGGGATGGAAGCCCCAACTTCTGCGGATTTTTGTTCGTATCTGGCTTACATCCCAATCTATCCCGGTGCTGAAGCATTTCATCACCATGGCGGATCCTACCCCCAACAGCTCAACCAGGCTCTCCCGACTGGTGACAGTGAGGCAAATGTTCACCTCAGCGTTTCGCATGTTTCTTCCACCCTAAAAATATGTTTTTTGAAGTCGTGTCGTGTCCGACATGTTTTTTTTTCTGGTTTCAACGTAAGGCGTCATCAGACTTTGAGATTGAGATGTGGGACCTCACTTCACCTCGACGTATCTACAAAGCATGACTCCTCATCACGACGACATGTCGTTTTTCTTGGTAATCAAGTTGGTGGATCCATGAAAGTGCTGTTGGTTTGTATACTATCTTTATATGTCGGCATCAGCTCAAATTACAGATTTGGGGGATTCGAATGGGTGAAAACATGTGAAAAGTTATATGGGTACCCCAAAAACTGCATGGGCTTTGTAGAAGTTATAATATGTTGTAATATTATATAAACATAACCAAGACGACTTGAAACAAAAAAACACAATACCCACTGACCCACTGGCAATCTTTTTCGGGCTGGGAAATCCTCCAGCTGGAGGTATTCAGAAAATCATGGAACTAAATGAACATATATGGAATATGGATGAATATGGAATATGGCTTATTTCCACATCACCTCTTGAACAAATGGTGCTGTTCCAGTTCGCTATCCAACTGTCTGGGGTGCCGGACCAACTCCATCCGTCTCTCGAGGGTGTTGTTGCTGTCCACAAAGTAGGACTTCTTTTCGATCTCAGGGGATATATAACGCAAAGGGGGGATTGGAAAGCAACAACTTCGTTGGTGGGACTTAATGGATAGAATAGTATACAAATCAACCAATGATACCCTCTGGTAATTTGTTACATAACTATTGAAAAATGATCATTTATAGTTGATTTACCTATTGAAAATGGTGATTTTCCATAGCTATGTTAAATTACCAGAGGGTAATTGTTGGGTTTGTAAAAACTAAAATTGTTAGGGGATTCAATGGTGGATTTAAGCATCAAGTTAATGGGAATTTCAGGGGATATACTGTAATGGATATATTGTATATAACTCACCATAACTATCGGGCTGTGTCTGAACATGAAATGGGGAACTTAACCCCCAAAATGGCTATATTAATAAGGCAACCGATGATTTACCAATTTACCAATGAATTTTGGGATAAATACTTTTTTTTTCAGATAAACCCTGATCTTCGACATTGAGAGAAAAACATATGGCGGTGGTTGATTGTGATTGACATTGGATGGGGTACGGATTCAGCAAAGTACCAATGTTCAATCTCTTCCACAGAGTTCTGTTGAACAAGCTCGGTGATCCACCCGCATTTACAATCTTTCAATATGGCTGTGTCTGAAAATGGGCTATACATGCTATACCCCTCAAATAGCCATCAACATAGGGATCATGATTAACCAATGGATTTAGAGGCAGCAAATTCCCAGAATGTCCACCCCCTCCCCAAAGGGATGATCTTCGGATTGTCCATCTCGAAAAAATCACGGTATGGGCGGGGTAATATGTAGCTGATTGGATCCAGTCCCCCTAAGATATTCAACAACCCCCAGTATGATCTGGTAATCACTGGGAATTTGAACACATCTTTGTGACCAGCACTATACAACAACTGGGGTGTTTATTTTTTTCACGGTGGGATGACGAACTTTGGCCAATTCCGGTCAGAGTCCCTGCCGAGATCGGGACAGCAACATTTCTGTACAACTCGTCAAGGGTCTTCGCCTGAAAAAATACCACAGAATGGCGAAATGTGACGGCCCCCCAACGGATTAGCAAATTACTTTCTAACATATTACAACTATGCTGATGGATGGATTTGTGGTGGGTATATCTACAGTTTGACGGATTTGTGAACCAACTTATAACTAAACAAGCAACACGCAAATACCATTCCACCAGCATGCGTGAAAGGTTATAGTTCGGGAGATTGGATCAAAATGGATCAAAGTCCTCCATCAAAATGGCCCAAACGAATAAAACACATTACAATAATGTACCATGTACCATCCACAGTTTGAATCCAGTTACTCCATGACTCCAGAGGGTTCATCCCCTGTAACTGGGATTCCAAAACCCAATTCCTCATAGTTTCAACACTCTTCACAGTTCAGAGTCACACAAAGGACATGCATGGAAACACATCAGAATTCCAGACAGTTGAGAGACACAGCAAAGTTTCATCTCTTCAAGGCCATCAAATCACAATCATCTGTGTTCCTACAGTGAGGTGTTTAGTCACTTTTGTTTTTTCGGAAAAGTCACGTGATACTTGTATTTTCTTACAAGATCACCCGATGCCGTATCCAGGTATAACTTGTTCCTTCTACCCGCCTGCAATCAAACATGGCAATGGACAAAAAATACATCATGTCTTGAGAAAAAAACATGATACATATTAATAATATCATATTATAAGTAGATATCATCGGCCTCAAGTAAGATAGACTGTGACATGTTCAAACACATTCCCAGGTGTGGATTATTGATGATGATTTTTTCTTCATATCAAATCATCAGATCCACTCTAGGATGACTTGCCAAATATCTATGGAGAAGTTGAAACATTACTAAGTTCGATATCCGTCCCATCGCCTGTCCCTTGCCGAACTTGGAGATATCCTAAGTCCAGCATGTGAGAGGCCGATTCAGACTTCCCTGCCATTCTCAATATATTTCAAAAATTCTCAATATATTGTGAGGGCTGAGTGCTGAAATATGCAAACAATAAATATTTTGAAAGAAACAGGAACTTCTGAAAAAAAAACAAGATGCAGCCCACGAACCCGAATGCTCACAGGTATGTTAATGGTACAGATGTCGAAACACATGGATATGCAGTCACGCAGAAAACTTTTCTGCAATAGTTTATTTGAACAGTCTTGTTCATATTTCCCCTGTTACCAGGTCTGCAGTGTGGAGTGGAAAGTGTAGAGTGTGGAGTGTGGACTGTAAAGTACGGAGTGTGGAGTGTAAAGTGTGGAGTGGGGAGTGTAGAGTGTGTAAAGTGTAGAGTGTGGAGTGCGGAGTGTAGAGTGTAAAGTGTAGAGTGTAAAGTAAGGAGTGTGGAGTGTAGAGTGTAAAGTGTAAAGTGTGGAGTGTAAAGTGTAGAGTGTAAAGTGTAGAGTGTAGAGTGTGGAGTGCGGAGTGTAGAGTGTAAAGTGCAGAGTGTAAAGTGTAGAAGTGTAGAGTGTGGAGTGCGGAGTGTAAAGTGCGCAGTGTGGAGTGTAAAGTGTAGAGTGTGGAGTGTGGAGTGTGGAGTGCGGAGCGTAGAGTGTAAAGTAAGGAGTGTGGAGTGTGGAGCGTGGAGTGTAAAGTGTGGAGTGTAAAGTGTGGAGTGTGGAGTGTAGAGTGTGGAGTGTGGAGTGTAGAGTGTGGAGTGTAAAGTGTAAAGTGCGGAGTGTAAAATGTAAAATGTTGAGTGTAGAGTGTCAAGTGTAGAGTGTAAAGTGTAGAGTGTGGAGTGTGGAGTGTAAAGTGTAAAGTGTAAAGTGTAGAGTGTGGAGTGTAAAGTGTGGAGTGAGGAGTGTGGAGTGTGTAAAGTGTGGTGGAGTGTGGAGTGTGGAGTGTAGAGTGTGGAGTGTGGGGTGTAGAATGTGGAGTGTCGAGTGTGGAGTTTAAAGTGTAGAGTGTAAAATGTGGAGTGCATTGTTGCGCCAGCCACACAAAAGAAATTTCGGCACGTTATCAAACAGGTTGGAATGTCACAAAGTGCCACGCTTGCCACGCAAAACGACATGACAACCTGCTTGGAAGCCTTCAAAAAGGAGAGGTCTTGCAGCTTCCCCCAAAGACACAGCGACGCCACAGGAAAACCATAGACTCGAGACGAGACACGTGGGCGCAGCAAAACGAGCATTTCGTGCGAGACATCCTCCAATTTTGACACTTTCGACAGGTCATCAAACAGGTTGGAATGTCACAAAGTGCCACGCCTGCCACGCAAAACGACATGACAACCTGCTTGGAAACCTTCGAAAAGGAGAGGTTTTGCAGCTTCCCCCAAAGACACGGCGACGCCACAGGAAAACCATAGACTCGAGAGGAGACACGTGGGCGCAGCAAAACGAGCATTTCGTGCGAGACATCCTCCAATTTTGACACTTTCGACACGTGATCAAACAGGTTGGAATGTCACAAAGTGCCACGCCTGCCACGCAAAACGACATGACAACCTGCTTGGAAACATTCCAAAAGGACAGGTTTTGCAGCTTCCCCCATAGACACGGAATTAACGACCTGACGACGACGCGACGCCGACCCGTCGACGACCCGACGAGACACTCGAGGCGAACAAGGGTCCAGCCCCCAGACCCCCAGACTATAAACGGGAACCCTTCGCTACGCATTCGGGAAAAACTCCTTGTTGGCTATAGTTTTTACCCTTTGGGATGATCGTAGTTTTAAAGAAAAAACATCTCCCAGCTGGAAGGGCCTTCCATGTCCCGCGTGAGAGATCAAGCATCATCCCCAGCCCATTTGGTATCGAGATGATAATGCCAAAAAACCCCATAGATCTTTTGGATCTTCTACCAGCCTCCCCAAAGATGTGCAAAAAATGAGGGATCTCCCCCAGAAATGACAAGTGTCATGGGAAAGAAAAACTGATGATGTTCAAATCGGAATTGGAATTGGTATGAATTGGTGGGTTTGCCCCTTTAACACGTATCAAAGCCATGTGGATCTGGTTTTTCATGACGTCAAGGTGCAATGCCGTGATCCACCAGCATCTGCCTGCCGTGAAAAGAGGAAGCAATCCGCAGGATTCTCTCGTGTTTCACGATGCGCAGTTGGTTGGTTGCAGCTATGCTTACCCTAGAGCTCCACAAGACCACTTTGCTTCTTGTTTTTCACTATTCCTTTATCTCATATATCGTTGTGTTCAAAGATGCTCGCAAAATCCCGGCCGAAACCGAAAACTGAGCATGCTTTGTACCGGCCTGTTGTTTTTTCCTCGGGGGTCGGAGTCGGTCGTCAAAAAAAGTTAGGCAAGTCACCCCCACCGCCCCAGCCTAAACTCATTTGTACAGCGAGTTTCACTGCTCGCAGGAGAGAAGGACTGGCAGCGGAGACCAGGGTTAGTCATGATATTGAAACATTGAAACGGGGGCAGCTTGTGTATTCTGCACTAACATCATAATTTGATTCACTGAGCTGAAACTAGTGTAGATTAAATATATGCTAAAATAGTTAAATAGTGCCATCGGGGATGATTCCCCTGGCTAATCATTCCAGTGACTGAGGTCATTAAAATCCATCCAAACACATTACTTGTATCAGAGTTGCTCCCAAGACCCCAAATATACCCAGTTCTGCAACTTGTGGCTATTCTGTACCTACCAAGAGGTGATGATTTAATCTCGGACCTACGAAGGCAAGGGCAACACGTTAACAACATTGGTGTCCAATTTTACCCTAAGAGGGTATGGTATGTATGGTATGGGTCAAAATTCAATTTCCACCAAGATTGATCATCTGCTGGACCGGGGGTCGTCAAGCAAAGACAAAACCATAAAATATCGATTCGTGCATGTCCCCCAAGTCTACCCATTTGCTGGCTTATTACAAGTTGTTTCCCGGCAATATTGTGTATTTCAGGTATTTCAAGGCTAGACGCTGGTATGTTAATTGAATAATATTGCACACTACTTAACATGTTTTCAATCCAAAATTAGATTAAAAAAATATAGATCCATTGTCCCATTATGCTATGGAAGAGCTGTTGGGAAAATTCATATACGGTATGTACACAAGAAAACGGCAGATGAATCAGTCGAGGGAATCAGTCTGAGGAATCTGTCAGAGGGCCTGCTTCAATAGTTGGATTTTGAAAGTCATTAGGCCATACATGGTCCGTAAATAAATCCAGCACAAAAACCACCAATATGTTAACCCATGTGGGTAATTACCCCGCTTGATCAGACCTCATCTTCCTCGCTGGAATCCCAGTGTTTAACAGGTTTTGAGGTCTATATACCCGTTTTGCTACGTCGAGGATCGTCGAGCATATTTTTTGTTGGGTCAAATCTATTCTAAAACTGGCAAGTGTTCTCGTTTCAAACGCCATTAGTAACTAGTAAAACTACCGGAAAGCTTAGGTTCTATCCCCAGTTTTCCTCATTTGTCACGCTCCGAAAACATGGTGAATCCTTTTTTTGCTGGTGAATGTTGCTGGTGAATGTACATTTTACGATTGACAGCAAAAGATTAAAGTACTAAAGTATCTATAGCCACTACATTATAATCATACAATATTATGTACATGTTCAATAACTAAAGTATCTAACCAAGGACCCAGGAAAAACCTTGAGCTCAGTGCCGAGCTCGCCTCGTACGCGGCGCTCACGGGCGCTTCCTCGGGCAACTCGGCGGAGGGCTCCAAGTAGTAGCAGTCGTGCCTGGGATCCAAGAACTTCTGATTCTTCATAGCTGGTTAATGGTTGTGAATAACCTGGTTAATGTAATCTATCTATATATATATATATATATGTATAATATCTATATATATATATATAATTATATATATATATGTATGTATACGGTCGGTAAAAGGATCACTTTGGAACACAGCCATTTTTGGATAGCTTTAGAACACAAAATGCTACATCACTTCAGACCACAGCCAACAAACAAAACATCAGATTTGCTGACAGGCGCAGCACTTTGGAAGACTCACGCGTTCCAAAGCGATGCCTCTACCAAAAAACGATGCCAATGAGAGATTTAGTCCTTACATCATCACTTCCACTGTCATGGCTCTTACTACTCTCTGACCTTGGAATTTACTATGCTCAACTACCTTGCCATTTAGGCTTTATTTGGGGCGGGAGGGGGGGTTCACAACCAGCCATTTAGGGTTTAATTGGGGGGAGCATTCTACTTACATCATCACTTCCACTGTCAAGAACAGAAAAGGACAGCAAACGAGGCCCCAGCACAATTGAGAGGGAGGAAGGAAACCCGGGCAAGCAGCACGGCAAGACAAGACAACGGACAAAGGAGAGAATCAAGCCAACCCCAAGGCAGGACAGCAAAAGCCTGAACTCCCCCCACCTTCCCGGTAGTTCATGATGATGATGATGATCATGATGATGATGATGATGATGTCATATATATATGTGGTTTTTGATGGTGATGATGATCACGATGATGAGGCGCGTTCCAATGCAATGCGTTAAGGCGCGTTCCAAAGCGAGGACCTTGCCCATATTTATATATGAAACAACTTCTTCCAAAGAACGTAGCCGGATGGTTTAAAACATAGCTGGTTAATGTATAGGTTCATGGATGGTTCTTCCACCAGTTTGGTAATAAAGATTGTAATAGGTGTTGACCCATCCCCATGGAATGTTGTTTTCATGGTACCAATGTCGCTGGTCAATATGTTCCAATAGTATAATTGGTGATATTATAACCAAAACCAGTAGTAATGGGATTGCCCCTATTGGATAATAATCATTTTGGTCAGTATATTATATCCAAGAGTATACTTGGTTATATCAACCAAAACTCCCTGCAGAAAAGCATGTCTTTTTGTTGATGGATATATTGGGGCTACAATGGTTCAGAATGGATATATATTATGGGAATCAACTGATCATATGTGTGGGATATATTTGCTGTGTTCTTCTGCTACTAGTAGGGATGTTAATGCCACTGCTTCCATTTGGATCTTATGCTTATTTTGTTTACTAATCTCATCCCCCGATCACTCAAAAAATATCCCCTCAAATGACAAATAGATTCACACGTTCCCTATGTGATGTTTAATACAAGGAAAGGATTATTTGACTAGCATGACCATTAAAATAGGTTGAATCCATGTTTGCTGCGATTTCAACATTTGTTGAAACATCAAAAAACCATCTATTCACTTAAAAATGGATTTCAGCAGCCACAGAATGGTGGTTGATGCTACACAATTCGGATTTCACAAGCTAAAGGTTGCATTAGCATTTAAAGAGCAAATACATGGTGGTTATAGTACAGTAGTGAACATGCTGGTTGAACCAACGTAGATCGGAATTTAAGGAAGCAAACATAGAGTTTTGACCAACAACATACAAGTTTTCACCGGCAAAACAATGTGGTTTTGAGAAAAAACAATAAGCTGTCACCAATGATAATGCTGATTGCAAAAGCAGAGAATTGCGAATTCATGCGAGTTCATCACACTCAAAACAAGCTGCGGCTGTGATTTTATTGAGTCTCTCGATGGAAGGAAGCTCTCTTGCATCTGTTCCTTTATCCTCCCAGTGGTTTGGTTCTGACTGCTCACCAGAAGTTGGTGAATTTTGCACAGCAAATTCTTCACCAGCAGATCGTCCGTAGAGGTGGAGAATTACAATTCTTAATACGTGATATTTTCAATCTATTCAGGGTCAACCCCTGTTTTCCAGGTAAAAACCACAATCTTAAATGTAAACACGTTGTTTTCAGGTTTAATCCACAACTCTTGTAAATTCGAAGAAGTGTTTCATAAGTTGGATTAGAATCGCGACTTTTTTCAGGTTTCACTCCCAGACATTCGGGTAGATTTCTCTTCACCTTCCCCGCCAAAAATCCTGAGACTTCCGAACACACGGGAGCAGGTGAAGGGCAATCGCTCCAAGACGTTCAACTTATCCTGGCGGGACAGGGTTCCATAGGGTTCCTGTGTGGCACATTTCAATGACCGAAAAAGACAGAAATGTTGGACACCTGCAAAGAACGATGAACGATCAAGAACATTGGATTTCAAGAGTCTGGACACTGATCATTCACATATGTTTGTTCCTCTTATATATCGAGTTTGCGAGTGAAAGCTAAAAATGGCTCATGGGGGATCATGGAAGACAAAACGAATAGGCGCAGGGTTATTATAATCTCCCACTATCTCCCACTTGGAATCCCTATAGAAAAAGAAACTTTATTGGCTGGCTTGGCTCATTTACCGACACCATTTTTGGTGTCCACCCAGCGGCTTCTGCGATAGCTGGCTACACTCTCAGCTACAAGTACCAGCCCCTTTCCCATTTCCACAGCATTCCTATTGGAAGCCAGCAAAAGAATATAAAATAATATATTTAGTTAATCTTTAAACCATCAAAGGCCTTTGGACAGCTTCACAAAAAGAGATTTAAGATATTCAGATATATTCAGATAAATTCAGTAATTCAATTACCATCAGTATATATATATATATATATCTATCTATCTATCTATCTATCTATCTATCCATTCTAGATACCTTAAGCACACCAAATCTCCCATGACATAAAAATTGCCCAGCCAATCAAGGTACCCTGGCACCTTGGTGGCTTTCAGAATCTGCACACCTCAGGGACAAAAATCCACCCATGGTTGCGCCTCAGGGTACCCCAGTTCGGCTAAGCTAAGTTGGTTGATAACTCCAATAGCTAGGCCTTATGATATATATAGATATAGATATAGATATAGATATAGATATAGATATATAGATATATCGATATATAAATATATAGATATATAGATACATAGATATATAGATATATAGATATATAGATGTATAGATATAAATATATATAGATATATATAGATAAATAAAGTATATCAATATATATATATATATATATATATAAAGATATATATATATATAGATATAGATATATATAGATATATAGATATATATATATAGATATATAGATATATAGATATATAGATATATAGATATATAGATATATAGATATATATAGATATATAGATATATAATAGATATATATATATATATAATTCCATATATATATATATATATCGAACTAGTCAATGGATGTTATGGGGTTATAAACCAACTCATAACCGGGGGGGCACCACATTGTAGGGGGTCAGGGGGGTTGCTTGAAATGCCCTTTTTGAACTCCAAAACCACTGCGTTCGAGGCGCAAAAGTCTTGTGGCGCCATATCCGCGAGCCGCTTCGCCTCGGCGTAAGGCTCGCCGTAGTACGCCTCGCCGCTCTGACCCCATTGTTCATGAATTTATAGACCCCGCTATGCAGAAATACGGTCTATTGGGTTCGTGGCCGAGGGATGGATTTACCCGAATAAACCACCAAAGAGTTTTGGGAACAAAAACAAAAATGGATTACAATTTGGAATCTGGGTTCTTTTAGCTAGTCATATCGAATTTTGAATAGTGCTGCCACAAAGAGATTTTCCAATGGGGCTATAGTGGGTATACATAACATCCGGAAAAGTAGGCAGCCAAAACAATTTTTGGGGTCTAAGTAGCTGGCGCTGGGTATATGGTATGTAAAACCCCTAAAAGGAATCTAAACTTCTAAACGTCAATGGGGCTGGAAAGAACCCCCTGAGAGGTGAGTGACATGGCCTCGTTCGTTCTGAAGAAGCACCCGGAATTGCTGCTGGGAGGTGACCCTATTGGTACAGTTGCTTACAAGAGGTTATAGTGGGTGAAGAAACCTCTAAAACACCGATTGGCCCGTCTGGACTTGATGATGATTATATTATTTAATATGTCTATAATATATATATATACATACATATAACGGGGTTATACACCAACGTTATATAGGTGAAGGGGCACCACATTGTTGGTAACTCGATGTTGTAATCCCAAGTATCATATGGGGATTCATCCCCAAAAAAGGGACATATTATAGGGATTTAAGGGGAATCTGCGGGATATTTTGGAGATAAAACGGGATTATGGGACATCTACAGATACAGATTACATACTTTCAATATGTAATTCGGATGGGGATTCAGCCAACCTCGAAAATTCAGGGTCCAACTGCAAAAGGGTTTTGCTCATGTCGTTCAGCAACAATTGGGTTTGAACCAGGCCAACCATGGTTTTCAGTAAGCAAAGCTTAGAGTTAGTTAGATTCTAAGCAGCCCAAACTGAATGTTAGCGAAAAAGGAATTTTCACACATTTCAATCAGAAGAAACGGATGTAAACGGGTAAACTAACAGATGCACGTTTGAAACGTTGGGTGAATGGCTATTTGGAGACATCTTGGAAATTTTGTGTGGAAATGGGGCAACTCAAGCCAGAGAGTCCACAACTATGGGGACCCAGATGGGTTTTCTGGGGGTGAGGAAGCCCAAGGAACACGAAGACGGAATCATATGCTTGTAAGGGGAATGCTGCTCGTTTCTATGGGCAGGCTGTGTTGGATAAAGTTGAAAACGAATCATCCGCTACAGGGACCATATTGCTGACTTGCCTGTCTGTTGGTTGAAACCAATCCACCACCAAGGGCCAACATGATTCTCTCGTGAGGTGCTGAATTTTGCCCCATCCTCAAATGTCCTTTCTGATCCAAATATGTTGGCCTAAACCCATCTAAAGCCGATTTTTTGGTGGGTCGATTTCCCATCTTTAGCACTGGCCGGGCTGCCCTCCATCTGCCGCATCACCAAACCATGCACGCGCCTCGCTACCATTTCTCAAGACCATCTTGTGTAGGATCCCACTATGTACACCTGGCCATGTAGCGAAGGGCCTTCGATGTCATCATCCCCCCTGCAAAGAATTTTGATTGATAAGAATCGCTGGTTTGCTATTCATATGGGTTGTTACTATGTTTCTTTGCTATGTGTGTAAATAAATAAATAAATAAATATATATATATATAATATTATATATATATATATTATATTATATATATATTATATTATATATATATTAAAAATATAAATATATTATATATATATTAAATATATATATATATATTATATATATTAAATATATATATATATATTATATTATATATTATATATATATATATTAAATATATATTAAATATATATATATATATATTATATATATTAAATATATATATATTTTATATATATTTTATATATATATTTTTTTATAATATATATATATATATTTTTTAACTTTTTCTCTTCAC
>Ga0126342_10013916_pt1 | contig 14226 bp, 13 predicted proteins | sample Cyp1metagenome_FD_92528 | JGI IMG/M metagenome (GOLD analysis project Ga0126342, IMG submission 92528) | Coral microbial communities from Lord Howe Island, Old Settlement Bay, Australia - Cyphastrea 1 metagenome | ecosystem: Host-associated > Invertebrates > Cnidaria > Coral ...
ACCAGTTTACTTTTGCGGCCACTACAGTCTCGGCCTTTGCGTGACTTAATTAACCAATTAATCCCCTATGCAACATGCTTTGAAACATGTTGAACGACCTGGCGGAAGCCATACGGCGTTGGAAGGAAAAAAAATGGTTGTTTTTTGTTTTCGTTATTTGTTTTGTTTGCGTTTTTTTTGTTGGCATCGTGACAGCTAATAGGACTTTGTACTGGTCCTACCTCAGTTCACCTTTTGAAAACCACCTTCTTGAAGATGGATGACGTCTTTGCATTAATTAATCGAATTTGTCAATATGCAACTAGCTTACCGGCATGATGAACGACCTGGCAAAAGCTATGAGGCGTTGGACGGAAAAAAAAGCTGACAGCTTGCAACTTGGAAAGGTGAGCTTTGACATGGAGGATGACACTACTTGCGCAGTGCCTGTGCATCCGGAAGTCGCAGGTGACACCTGGTTCGGGAGAACATTGGATTTGTCACGGGCTTACAAGCAGCTGGCACTGGATGAAACCTCAAGGCTTTTGAGCCTTGTGGGGTACTTTATCAAAAGCGGTGAGTTTTCTTCAGGTGTGATGTGCTTCCTTTTGGCGCAAGTGCAGCAGTCTACAGCTTCAATTGGGTCTCCTTACACCACTTGATATGCAAACTGTTTTGGGGGCTTGCGCATGTTTTTATGATGACCCTACAATCAGTCCCAGTGCATCTTCGGCCATTCTGTCAAAAGCAATGAGAACTTTGCTCACGCTTCTTGGACGGGATCACGCCGCGGTGGGTGTAAGGCCACAGATTTCGCATCAGCTTTCCATGCCCTTGGAGTTTCTGTGCAATGGACAACCGTCAACTCATCTTGTGCGACAAAGAGGGGCGCATTGAACGTCTCTGTGGGATGCTTGAAGCGGTCAAAGGACGTGATGTCATTACAAAGTCTGAAGCTGCACAAATGCAAGGTCATTTGAACTTGCCAGAGGTTTCTTCGTATCCAAGATGTCTTCTTTTGCAGGATTGGCAGACATACCAAGAGCCTTGGGAAGTGATGACCTCACCAAATTCCTTGGCAATGACTTGTTGAAAGCAATGCCGCCGAGAGAGTACTTGTCAGAATTCTTCAAGAATCCCTTTCTCATCTTCACGGATGGAGCCTGGGAGGATGGAAAGGCGACTGGTGGAGCAATAACTTACAATCCTCTGACGGGGAGTCAAAAGTTTTTGCAGTGGAAATTCCTTCGAAACTTGTCGCCTTGTGGCTTGAGGAAGTAGGCGAGCAACTGATATCTCAGATTGAGTTCTTTGCTTACTTAGCACTTCGTTTTGACTGCCGTGAAGCTTTGTTCAAAAGGGTTGGCGGTTGGCATTGCATGGATAGTCAGCGAAGCTGCTAGGTTCGTAGCTATCAAAGGGTCGCCAGATTCTTTCAGTTTGCTTCCGATGAGTCGAGTGCTGCAACAGCTTGAACTTGAGATGCCTTCCTCAGTATGGTTGGAACGCGTGTCCTCTTTCAGCAAACCCAAGCGACATGCCTTCACGAAAGCAGGGCAAACAAGCGGCCAAACTCTTAGGAGCCTCAGAAAGCGGGGTGTTGCGAGTCCCAGACCACTTGGTGGATGCCATACTGCTGATGCATCGGGAACCGTATGCCTCGTTGAACGCACTCTCTAAGGGGGTCAACTCCAGTGCGTAACTGGCAACTCACTCGTGACTTTCACCCCCGCTGTCAAAAAGATGCTGCCGAGAGTTTCAACTGAAAACCGTTTTTGTTTTTCGTTTGTGAAGGAACGCAAACCTTTCCAAGACGAGAAGTGTAACAAGTTTGTGATGACGCGGTTTTTCACGTTGCATGTTTTGCTGACAGCTGTTCCGATTGGCCACGCGTTTTATAATATACCTGCGACGTATAATACGTATAAGGATGAACACCAACCATTTGTTTCCCTACCGATTCCTCGGAAGTTTGACAAAGTACTTCGTCTTAACCTTTTGGTGAAACAGAGCGATCAAGAATCAAGACGAAGGCGTTCATGAAATGACAGCCATGTCTTGGAATTTCGGCGAAGGCTATACGCAGCGTATTTTCTCCAAAACATTTTTAGCGGAAACTTGTTTTTGAGTTTGTTTTTCCAACGTGTCAACCAACTACACGTTTTACCAAAATTCAGAAAAACTTCCTTAGTTGTTCTCTGATTTCTGAACTTCTTTAAGTAAGAACGGAATGGTCGATTCTTTTTTCACAAGATCACTTCTGCAGTGAAACCTTTGCAAACATACTACTTGATAAATATATCTTGTGCTGTGACATTTCTGAATCAAAGGTTGTGGAGTGGCGGGCAATAGAACTTCTTTTCATTTCAAACGATTTTTTTTCAGCCCTCCCTTTCTCTTCCCCACCTTTTTTGGCTATTCTTCTCTTTTCTTCCTATGTCTCACATGCTCGTTTACGCCTTGGCCATTCTTAACGGCTTACCCTTCAGCCGTTGTCAACTCCAGGGCGTAACTGGCAACTCCTCGTGACTTTCACCCCCGCTGTCAAAAAGATGCTGCCGAGAGTTTCAACTGAAAACCGTTTTGTTTTTCGTTTGTGAAGGAACACAAACCCTTCCAAGACGAAAAATGTAACAAATTTGTGATGACGCTGTTTTTCACGTTGCATGTTTTGCTGACAGCTGTTCCGATTGGCCACGCGTTTTATAATATACCTGCGACGCATAATACGTATAGGGATAAACACCAACCTTTTGTTTCCCTACCGATTTCTCGGAGGTTTGACAAAGAACTTCGTCCTAACTTAGCTAATTTCAAGAGCAATGAACACCCTGTTTTCTATTGGGTTCATGACGTATGGTGCGGAGGGGTTCTTGCTGAGGAGTTTAGATGGGTACGGGACGGTTGGTATACGGGTTTGGGTGCGGGTACGGGTGCGGGTACGGTACAGGTACGGTACGGGTACGGTACGGGTACGATACATGGGTACGGACGGTACGGTACATGGGTACGGTACATGAGTACGAAAACCGTACTCATGTACCGTACCCATGTACCGTACCGTCCGTACCCATGTATCGTACCCGTACCGTACCCGTACCGTACCTGTACCGTACCCGCACCCGTACCCGCACCCAAACCCGTACCAACCGTCCCGTACCTATCATTTGGCATACCGTCTTCTTCCAAAATGGCCAATAGAACATTACTCTCCAAATTAGCTAAGTCTTAACCTTTTGGTGAAACAGAACGATCAAGACCCATATTTTACACAATTGCGCTTTTCAAGGTGTGGGCATACAGGTTTCATGTCAATGCCCTTTCGTCGCCATAAATGTTCAAACATGTGTCAGAACTCCTGTCAAATCATCATCAGGAGTAGAATTAACTGAACTGATTTGTTATTTGGTTCAGATTGTACTTGCTTTGGTTTTTATTTTGTTTCAGTATTTAGCTTCAGCGTTTTTCCATGTTATTCCATGTTTTTCGAATGTTTGATCTTCATCTCACAAATTTTAGGCAATTGACCTCCCCATTGAACTACCGACCTACAGCATGTGCTACCGTTTTTTGCAAATTTTTGATTGGAATTTAATGTGGAACAACGGCATCGCACCATCAATCCTTTGAGGGATTGCTTCAAGATATGCGGGAAAATGTTTGATCGAAAATGTCAAAAAAAAACGAAGAATTGGGAGGCGCAACCGTCCCGGAAAAGTGTGTCGCAAACGCGCCCCACAGGATGTTTTTCAAACAGAAATGTTGGAAAATTGGCTTCAAGGAACGTCGTATGGAACTGGTTCACAAAAACGACAACTGTTTCCGAAATTGTGTCACAACCATGAAAACCATATACCACTCTTTATTTTTTATTTTATACGAACATTTGATAAACATGACCAATACAAATACATGCAGAAGTCTTCGCGCATGTCCCACAAAATAAGGAGGGGGAGGACAGGGTGTCTTCTCGTGAATCATCGATCAGCAATCTGGAGAGAGGACAAGGCGTGTTTGCGTGTGCAGTTTCGTGGTTAAAAATAATGACGAAAACAAACGGTAGATAGATTCGTTTTGTTTAGGTAGAGATGAAGCGGACCAAATGGAAAATTGTCCCAATGGCGGCAGTAGAGTTGGAACCTTGAACGGTACTTAGCTAGCATGGATCCCGAATTTTTGATTGACATGGTGTGCTTTCAAAAAAATTATGCAGTGACAAATTGTATGCCCCCAATCAGGGGCTACCTTGTTTCACCTTGTGCCTCCCACCGAAAACCGATGAGTAGTTTCCAGACCACCTCGTCCGTTGCAAAAAAAAACAACCTTGTGGATTGTGCCAGGCGAAACAAACTAGGAACTTCACACGATCGAGCGCAGCTGAGCACAGCCGACCAGCCGAGTACAGCTGGGCACAGTCGAGTACAGCCGCGTACAGCCGACCAACCGAGTGAACCATGTTCTCACCAAGACAGAAAGGCTGCCAGGCTGTTGGTGCAGGCGTTCTTTTTCTCTTTCGTTTTAGGCGTTTTGACTCCTATCTCAGAGTCATGCACTGTTATTTTTTTTTAAAACCGTTTCAACCTGCAAACAATTTTCATAGTGTATCATAATCTTATTTGTCAATTTGCGTGATATTACTTTTTATTAGCATATTATCTTGCGCGATGATTTGCAGCAGAGTAGAGGTATCACAGAAACCGTTGCAAACAGTTCACGACTACTTTCTAAGTAATAGTCCGAAACCGTTTCGAACCGTTTCCTGCTACTTGTTTCTTTCCTTTGTTAAAAACACCAATAATTTCAAATAGTTTCAAACAATTTCAAATAGTTGAAATAGTTTCCAGGCATGGCTAATTACCAAGAATGTTAATTACCAAAAATGTTTTTTTTTCAAATAGTTCGAAACCGTTGCAAACCGTTTTACATTACTTACTAGGTACTAATCCGAAACCGTTGCAAAAACGTGCTAACCCAATACGCAGAAACCCTAACTTTCATTTTTTATTTCTGTTATTGAATTTTAATTTCCTATGTTTTCTGTAAAAAACATGTTAAATTTTGATTTTATGTCTTTAGGATTTTTTTTGGGGTAAATTTGCTGAAAAGGAGGGACTTCAAATAACGAACCGTGGATTCAGAAACAACAATTTTTCAATTAGACATCAGTCCCCCAATGGTCAAAAAAATGAGACCTAAATGGTCAACAGCTTCGGGGTTCATTAATCCGGGGTTGACATTAACTAGGCAAGCCGACATGCAAACGAAATAACTGCCACGAAAAGGAGAGGGTAATACGGTAATACGTTGAAGGGAAAAAAGGCGCCGAAACAAACAATTTCAGCCCCGTCCTTCTCCTACACAGGACGTTGAATACATAAACGAATTTGACATGCTGAATCAACTTTGCGGTTTTCACCCGCCCCCGCCCGTAAAAAACAATACTTGAAATCAATAAAATTGGCATCTTGAATAATGTTCGACGATGACAGTGTCAAATTCAGCTGACTTTTCGCTTCTGCGCTTCCCGCAAACATACTATGTCCACGGTGTTGTACAAATGAGCATAGCTGACATGTTCAGTTTTTTGAAGTTAAAAAAGGCATGTGGAACCAATGTTAGAAGTTTTCCTTCGTTTCGACCCTACAAAACACGACATCCAAAATCTGAATGCAGTGGACATGCGCGGACATTTTGAAAAAAAAAATCATCGTCTACGCCACAAATCGCTCAATTTAAGCAAAACGTAAGAACATTGCCATGGGGACTCACTGTCAACAAAAAAAATGCACTTTTCTCGCAGAACATTGCCTAGCGCAACCGAACACGGCCAAAGGCAACAAATTGCGCCCGCTGCCTAGCACAACCATGTATAATCAACTATTTTGATTGTTTTTTTTCATCACCTGCACTCTCACTTGCACTGTGTGCTGCACTTCAACATCAGCCATTTGCGTTTCTACTGCCACTTACACTTGCGCCGAATACTTGAGGCTATGTTTTAAGACCTTTTGCTCGCAGTTGTTGTTAGGTCAAAATTCTATGCCGTAGTTTGTGTCACTTGTTCTTGTTCCTATGTTTTGACGTCTGTCACTTGCCTCTTTGTGTGCTTGGCGCTGCGCTTCAACATGTTTGCTTGCCAACGCATGCTTCTCCTGACGCTTTCGTTTTTTTAATTTGTAACCCATGCTGTGTTTTGACATCGTGCACATACACTGGCGCCCACGCATTCAACTTCCTCCACTTGTCCTTGACGCATCTTGATGCTAAGCTTGCACATCCTTCACACGCTCGTTCTTCAATTACGTTTCGTGGTGCTTTTCAACATTTTACACTTGCACAGGCGCAAACTTCTTCTACGCTTGAACTTCTTTAAGTTGTTTTGCTCCTACGCATCGACATGGTTCGTTGTCGCATTCATTTGTGTTGAATGCCACGCACCTTTCACTTCCGCCATTTCACTCGCACTTGTAGCTGCGGCTCACAGCCTTTCACCTGCACGTATGTCCTTGGTTCCACACTTCGCTTCCTTCACTTGTATTGATGTTTCGGGTGCAAATGTTTCACCTGCATTTTTGCACCGGTGACTACGGTTCAACATTTTTCATTGCCATTTGCGCGCAATGATGAGGTCGGTTTTTTATTCAAAAAGTATTTGGATTAGGCGTCGCGGTTGCACAGCGCACATTTTTCCTTCAACATCTCACGCTTGCGTTTGCACACATGCAAAATTCAGATTTGGTTACTTATGTCCTCTCGTTTTTCAATGCGTCCACTTGTCGGTACTCTTCAGAGTTTTACCAGTTTCATGAAACCAATGGAAAAAATCGACACGAAAAGGAAAAAGGGTTGAATGGAAACGATAGTGTCAAGGAAAAAAACTTGAAACGAAAATAGTGGGTTGAAACCACAAAACAAGGCTGCAACGAAGAAGGCGAACCTTAGGACAAAAGGATAGGGTGGAAACGGAGGAGCAGGGTTGAGACGAAAAGAACGGGGCTGAAATGAACAACGAAGGAATTGAAGACAGAAACGAAACGATAGGGTTGAAATTAAGGGACAGGGTCGACATGAAAGAACAGGTTGGGAACGAAAAGGACAAGGTTGAGACAAAAAGGAAGGAACATAACGAGTTGAAATAACGAGGACATCTGACAGAAAAAAAATATAGTTGACACAAAAAAAAATAGGGTCCAGACGAAAAGGAAGGAAATATTGATACGGTGAAGGCAAACGAAAACGCTGAAACTAACAATTTCACCTCCTCCTCCCTCCCGCATGACATGGTGTTGAATACATGAACAACTTTGAGATGCTGAACCAACTTTTTTTTTTCATGCTGGGAGAGAAAAAAATCAGAGCGAACAAATTGGCATACTGAACCATGTTTTAGAGGCATCTCTAACGTGATATGAACGCAGTAGACATGTTGTGTTCCCAAAAATTTGAAATTAAACCGATTTTTAACCACGGCGCTACCAAACTTTATATCCATGTATGTCCCCCAAATGAACAACGCTGACATGTTGGGTCAACTTTTGACATTGACTCTTGACGCTTCCCCTCTCCTTTCGACGGCATGCTCGGACATTTCGAGTCTACACACAAAAACAGTGGAACATATATGTTGAGTCATTTTTATACAAACATGTCGCCGTTTCCTTTCAACACAATACGTTCAACATGTGAACACCGCTCGCATGTTGAGTCATAAAACGTAGCTCGTTTCCCCGACAAAACCGAGCAGAATGGCAGGCAACATAGCAGAACCGAACACGGTTGCCCCGGCGAATGCAGCCATGTATAGTCATTTTACTTGAATTGACTTGTTCTTCAGTTGCGTTCTCACTTGCACCGTGTGCTGCCGCACATCATCAACTATTTGCACTTCCGCCTTTCTCTGTTGCTGAGCAGCTACATTTCAAATATGCCACTTGCACTTGCACCGCATCCGTTGGTCTACATTTCAACACTTCCTACTTGAGTCATTGCTAAGCCTCAACATTCTTCACTTGCACCCTTTGACTTGCAGTTGCCGCTGCGGCTCAAAAACTTTGACCTGCACATACTTGATTCCATGTTTCAATTTCCTGCAGTTGTATTACATGCTTCGCGTTAACATCTTGCAATTTTTCCTTTGCACGCACAATCAACTCTGCTGTTCAACTTTATTCATTTGCACTTGATGCTGCTCTTCCATTTTTTTGCTTGCACCTGGCCTTGTTCTAGGTGCTGGCTAAGGGTCAATTTCTTTCACGTGCACTTAGTGGTTTACACAGATACATGCTCCATTCTACCCCGTTACTTCCGTCCCTTGTATTTAGATGATGGCACCTTCCACTTGCTTTTTGCCTCGCAACCTTTTCGCTTGTATTTGATGCTGCGATTTCACTTCCAAGCCTTTACCTGCATTTTCATTCATATTTTCCTTGCACGTTCCAATTTCTTCCACATGCACCTGCAGCTGTCAGAAGTCAAGTGGTTAGCCGAAGGCAGCCGGAGTCACCCGGAGTCAGCCGCAGTGAGCCGCAGTCAGCCGAAGTCATGTGGAGTCAGCCGGGTCAGCCGGAGTCAGCCGAGTCAGCCGGAGCCAGCCGGAATCAGCCGGAGTCAGTCGCAGTGAGCCGGAGTCAGGCGCAGCCAGTCGCTCAGCTGTAGTCAGCCGCAGTCAGTCCACCCTCCTTCCCGGCACCCTGACCTGGAACATTTGTTTCTTCATGACAAGTGGGTGCAACAATGTACGTTGACAGCGCTGCTTGGCGCCAAATTGTTCACAAACTCGGAACAGGTAGGTTGGAACATGTCCAAGGTAAATATTTATGGGCCTGGAATTTACAAAATTCTTAAATCAAATAAGTCGGCCCATATGGAGCCCTGCGCATCTTGGAACAAAACCGTCTGCAGCAGACAGGCACCGAATGCTTTGCCGCATGTTGAATGAACATGTTTCGTTTTTGCTTCCGATGAATCAGAACAAATTCTGCCCTGTCTCCCGAGATTGTTACCCTTTTCTTTGCCTTCACATTCCAAGCTGCTTTTGGCACAATTTCCCTTTACTTTTCCTTCGTCGTTTTGGGTTGCTGTTGGCTGTGTTGTCTACCATGCGTCCGCTTCGGTCCTGTCTCCGTTTCCCTTGTGATTGATGAGCCGTGTGGCAACAACCGGCCAGACCATAGCTAGCGCCAGTCAACCCCGGTGGCAAAACGCTTGGTTACATTATTTGAAAGGATGCCACCGAGTCCCAACATTTTTTTGGCTAAGCGTTGGTGGGTCTAAGGGGCTACTACGTTGGTGCAATTGGGTGAATACGTTAAGGGCGTGGGAAACGTTGAACTGCGACACAAGGATCACGATGCCGTTGGCAAAATTGGACCTTGCATGAATGTGTTCACTTGGAAAACAATAGCACCAAACATCAGGACGATTGTGTGATATAAATTTGTGGTTGTGCCGCTGGCGCCAAATATCGAAAATTGAGCAGCTAAGTTTGAACAGTGTTGGGTGTTTGGTTCCCGTTTGGGTTTTGTTTGTTTTGATTTCCATGTTGGTGGCCTTTCGTGGCCGGGTTTGCTGAGATCAGCGCACGATGCTGATTGAAAAGGAAAAAGTGCGCACCAAGCATCCGACGGTTTTGGTGGATTATGAAGGTATGCACGCGATCATGATTAGGATTCCGTGATCATAACAAAAAAAACGTAACAATTGGAACGGCCGCTATATTGGAAACCAATTTGAATCATCGAATTGATAAATTTGCGGGCGATGTGTAGAACACTCTTTGGATTCCTCAATTGGTTTACACGATTGACCAATCCTTTCCATCCTTTTTCATCCAGTATCCAGCACACCAAGAGCTGGCAAAAATTTCCGGTGTGCCACATCCTGATTTTGAATTTATGCTCTGGTGGCAACATGGCCAAACCAAACAGGGCAGCTGAACAAACCAACGCGCTGAACATTTTAAGGCAATGAAATGCAAAAAAAAAAATCGTTTGTAAATATTCCGCCGCGTTTGTTGAACTTGAACCATGTTGTTCGCAGCTGGTGTTTTTTTTTGTCACCTACTTGTTCAAGAATGGTGGGTTTGTTTCAATCGGACCATGGAGAGGGACCCCTGACCCCGAGACCGGATGTATGCACACAACATGGTATGGTGCTTCCTCAGTGCTATGAGTTTGTCTCAAACGGACCCTTCCTCTGAGCAAGGCGCTGGACGGAAAAAACCCGAGCGCAATCTTTGATTTGTGATATTTTTTGGTGTAATCCTGAGAAGACCAGTGCAATCACCTATGTGTGCAGGAACGTGTTGCTTGCGATTTGTTGTGAACCCTTGTTTTTTGCATTCAGCGCTGCATGTCTTTGACGAATGCCATGCAGCTTGTAAAATTGCAAGGGCAGCGCCAAGAGAGATGGTTGCCAATCCAAATCCAAACACCGCGTTATTTTTGTGATGACCATGGTTTCATCTTCATCTCGGTTCTTTAACGTTCGCAGTATAATTCCACTGACTCCTTCGACAACGTTGAAACTTCACGCATCCAAACTTGACATGGCAATTCAATTCAATTTCCCCAGCAACCAACTTTTTGGAGACACCCGCGCACAAATTAATCAGATTTGGGGTCATCAATATTTAACAGCATGACTAAATTGAGTACAGCATGGGAATCTTGCTGAGTCTTGCTGTTTTTGTTGGACCTGTTTTGCGTTTTTTGTGCCATGGGACCCTTCCTTCCGGCATTCTACACCGCCCGATATGTCGAGATCCACAGCCCGACCTTGAGTTTGTTGTGGTTGTCTCTGCCTCAAAGTTTCCGAATCTATGATATTCTATGATTGATCTATGTCTCTCAAGGCCTGCCGTTTTTCCCCTTAGGAGATTTGAATTGGCGGGGTGAGAAACAAGGTGGAAACAAGTGCAACGCGCTTGCATGTGTTCATTTGTAACTGTCATGTTGTTTGGATTCTGCCCTGAGGCTTTGTGGAGGTGCTGTTGTTCTTTGGACTTTGTTAGTGTCCTTGCTAGGGCAGCATGCGTATGTTGAACGGCACGTTCCAAACGTGGACGTCGCCTTTTGGCAGGAGCGGCAGCAGAAATAGGCAAATCACAGCGTACGGGCATGGTGGCTGAATAATGCTGAATAGACAGTTCATGTTGGAAAGATAAAATGAACGAAACAAAACACGAATGGTCCGAAGAAATAACACAACGATGATTTTGAAACACATGGCCGTGTTTAGATTTCCACATCGCAAATTTGGATGAATTTGGTCTTGATTTTCAGGACCGTTCTGTGGATGGGAGTTGGTGGCCAAACTTAACATCACCTGCTTCATATTGTGGAATGTCTTTCAGCGCCGCGCTTCTTGGCAGTGCCCAGTTGGGTCATCGGGTCAGTTTTCGTGAGAGAAAAGCAAAGTTTTTGTGATGGACACTCATTTCTCATGGCTTGCCGTGTTGGCTCAAGGCCTGACTGACACGCGATATCCTACCATGATGTTTTTGCTAAGGATTTTCGCGGTTTGCCATGTTTCTCTTCCAGGCTGTTGCAATGCAAATGCGGATCCTGATGCAGGTGAAACAACATTGCGAGTTCCCAGACCAGCTTTGGAATGCCTTTGTGAACATGGCTGGAAACCTTGGGGCGGATTTGAAACTTCTTGCTGTACTGGTGGCGGCAGCGCTGGAGAGAGCTCAAACCCGATGGTTCTGTGTTGACCGCACTTCAGGAATCCCGTGTGGAAGGGTGTGCAACTTAGCGGAAAAAGTACATTTAAGATCATTTAAGGGGGGGAGGAGATTGGGACACATGGAGAAATCAATCGCCATTCATGGGCCAGAGATCAACACCAAGCCCTACGCCTGGACCAACCTCGACAAACCCGAGTCCCATGGAGCGGAAGCTCAAGATGACGCAGGTTACAGACCGTAGACGATGTGGAGTTTGTGGTCCAGGTGAAGGATGTCCGTGCAGGTTGGTACCAACAATACCTATCAGTCATTGGGGGTTGGCCTGTAGAAGAAGAAGGTCCCGCAGTGGAACAAGTCAGCGCTTTACAAAGGTGCATTCAGATCCAAGATGCGGCGCCATTTGTGGATTTCGTCATTTGGGTCCCTTACCGTCAGAGAGCTGTGAAAATTGCTAAGTTCCGGTCCTTTGTGCTTACTTCACTTCGACCGGGTACGTCACGAAGGAATTGCCGGGACATTCCACCTTTGCCCAAAATGGCGGACATCATTCCGGATATTGAAACCGGCAATAGTCATGTTGGACGCAGTTTCTTTGGGACGGCTCCGCAGCTACGAGGTGGTGATAGAGAAGCTGACCAGGACCTACCCGACGGAATGGGGCTTGGTGTACGCAGCGGACGAGCTGGCATGTTCAGCGCGATCAAACACGAAGGTTCTCATGGACACGAAGGCGGGAAAAAAAAACCTCAGCAAACTGGGATGCAAAGAGGTCTTGGAACTATGTGTTCACCATGATCTCCCTCGCCGACACATTTTGGCATACTCAGGTCCATGCACCAGCCTTGACTTGGCCGTGGGTCACCGAGGGCAACTTGAATCCACAGGTGTGAAGGCCATCACACCACAGGGCTCGGAAGGGGATTCTCCAGGGTCGCAATGGCCGGCACAGGGCTCGACTTCCTCGAATCTCCTTCGGCGCGATGTCAACCGACCTGGGTTCCAAGATCCGGGCCATCCGTTAGTTAGCTGCCTTTCCTCGGCCTCTGCTGGTGGCTGCAGCGGGATCCCTTCCGTGCCTTGTACGCGGTCCCACGTCTTAGGACCTCTGGTGTACAGGCTCGGTCGGGCGGGGTCCCCTGTGCGGCTGCGCGCAGGGCGCACATGGCACCGTCACCCGGACTTCAACTTCGCTGCTTGACCTCCCTGCTCTCTGTGCCCATCCTCATTCTCCGACCCCAGCTTTCCAGCTTGTGGTGGTTCCAGCCACCTGTCAGCACTGCCACGCCCCTGCCAGCTTCCGCCCTCCCTCAGCCGCCGTCAACGGCTCGCTGTCACGAAAACATTGAACAACCAGTGGCAAGAACTGCCACCTGACCCTTCGCCTGTCCGCTGGCACTGTCGGAGGGCCTGTCACCATCAGCAGCGGCGTCAGGCCTGGGCAGGGTGGCCTCACCGTGGGCTGCGCATTGGTGAAGCCCAGAATCCGGGACCCGCTCTCCCTAGCACACCTGCTGGGCGGGAAAGGTCTCCCGCGCGACGGCCGCAAGCTCAACGGGTGTTTTGCCCGGTTCCAGCATGTCCTTGCTCTGACCCAGCTCGGGCCCGGGGTTGGGCCACAGTTGCAACGATGAAGTCCCACATCGATGCACACCTTGCCGGTTCCTTGCAAGGGGATGTGCCCACTGCCTGGCTCCATTCCCACAACCGCACTCGGTGTCTCGTTTGCGGTCTCAGTGTTTCCCAAGCTCACGGGGTCCACCCCACTTGCCGGCCGGAGGCTCGGGCCGCAGTGGACGCTGCCATCCCAATGGACACTGACGGCTTGCAACTCCCATCCCTTTCAGCCATTCAAGCTGCCAAGACTGCCACCATCCAGCACGTCCCCAGTGCCGCACGCCATGCGTGGGCCCAGGTCTTGACTCGGGCCTTGGCTGCTGCCGCCCATCGCAATGATGACAAAGCTTGGCGTGAGCTTTGCATGCTCCCTAAGTGTGTCCTTTGCGCCCCCCCACCGTGGCGGCAGGCAACATCGAAAAACCACTGCTGCATACACCTTGGACCGCTTGCATCGGTGGCAGGAGGGGGAAAGGCTATCCCTTTGGGAATCCGGCACTGCTTTAAAGCGGGGGCCTGGCTTGCTTGAGCTTGAACAACGAAAAGCTCTGGCCATTGGCTTGGCCCGTGAGGGCTTCGACCGCAAGGCTTGCGCAGCTCTTCTCTCCAAAGGGCTGTGCCCACCAACCGCCGCAACTGCTGAGGCCTTGCGAGCCCTTCATCGACAACAGCCTCCTCCCACGGCGGTTGTCATGAATGATCTCCCTGTCGCACCAGAGATTGCGCCGTCGCGCGATGCCTCCGGGCTTTTCCCCTCTGAAACTGCGCCCGGGCCTAGCGGGCTCCGCGTTCAGCACCTGATGGATGCTAATGTGGCTGGCGGCAGTGATGCTTTCCTCTCCCAGCTCACTGCTGTTGTGAACCTGCTGGCTCAAGGAAGAGCCCCAGAATTCCTGGCCCCAGTCCTGGCGGGCGCTGGGCTTGTAGCCCTCCCAAAACCTCAA
>Ga0126342_10013917_pt1 | contig 14225 bp, 15 predicted proteins | sample Cyp1metagenome_FD_92528 | JGI IMG/M metagenome (GOLD analysis project Ga0126342, IMG submission 92528) | Coral microbial communities from Lord Howe Island, Old Settlement Bay, Australia - Cyphastrea 1 metagenome | ecosystem: Host-associated > Invertebrates > Cnidaria > Coral ...
CTACGTTCTAAGCACCCCACTTAGAACGTTCAAATATCAAGATTCATCACTTAGAACGTACCGGGGAATTTAACACTTAGAACGTGTCTAGGTCAATGATGATAGTGGAAAGGCTTGTGAAATTATGTTGCCGCACTCAGCGAAGCCACTCAGGGACCAAATAGACATGTATTGGTGACGCACTTCAAGAAGCTATGTATCTACGTGTGCATACATATGCTGACAATTGTTTACAATTGCATACGTGCAGTATATATAGAGAGTTCCAAGGGCTTTGTCCAAACCACAACACTCCCCGTGCCGCATTGCCGGCTATGGCCGCGTCATCTTCTGGATCGGCGGGCGATATATTTATAATGTATGTATAGTTGCAATGTGAGGCCCCCAAGATAGCTAAGTTGGTTTATAACTCCAATAACTATGGTTTATGGTACTTATAACTATAGGTACTGGGGCTTAAAAACCAACTTATAACTGGGGGGCCTCACATTGTATGTATATACATATCATGTTAATTATTCATCATTATAGCGACGGACAATCACTTCGAACGTTCTAAGTGTTGGTTTTACGTTCTAAGTGTTGAATTGGCCTCCCTACGTTTTAAGTGTTGGGTTTACGTTCTAAGTGATGAAATTTGCCTACGTTCTAAGTGTTGATTTCGTGCCACGTTCTAAGTGATTGTCCGTCACTATAGACCCAACAAGTTACCGAAAAAAGTGTTTCCAGGATCTTGTATTTACTTTATATTTCCAGGTTTCCCACTGTTCGAAGTGTCTATGACTATATAGGTATACTTGTTATCAACCACTGATAACAAATGGGCGTTCAGCTACCCCTCCCGCAGATCTGCAACCCAATACAATGTGGGTTTGTTGAGAGCTTATTAACCATCGATTGTTGCGGTCACGGAAACTGAGGAGACAGAGGGGTTGGCCATGGATGTATCTAGAATACGAAAGAAGAGCGCCTAACATCAGTATACACCCTCCGGTTATTTAACACAGCCATGGAAAATCACAATTTCTCAAAGCTAAATCATGCATAAATGGATCATTTTCCATAGCTATGTTAGACAGCAACGGGCAATCAAAACAAATTAAACAAATGATGTCATGCCACCAAACATACAAGTTTGGTCATCCACCTTGTAAAAGTGCTTTCTTACAGGCAATGGTTTTCCAACACATCGAAGTGATCTTCCCTATGATCATGGGGTCGTCCCTTCCACTGCGGTGAGATCCTCAGAGATCCAACATGGATGAAACCTGAAAGAAAGATGTTGGAATATCAAAAAACGTGAAAACTGAGAAATGTGGTTCCAAGCCAACTGAAACATATCTATTACTGGGGATCATCATCATGATCATGATCATCATCATCATCATGATCATCATTATCATGATCACAAATATGGTTGACAATTGAACATATGTGAAACCACCACCTAGATTACAATTGGAGGATTCGAGTTGAACACACAGCACTTGGGGCTCGGAATCGACTAGCCCTGCATATGATGGAATTTTCGGAATGGCTTAGCGGCTTAGCCTCGTCATCAAACATGGCAAACTTGGACATCCCCAAACAAAACATGGAGGCCTTAATTCAATGGGAATTTCAGGATCCTAAAATGGAGGTACTGTACCATATTTTTGGCCATATGTTGTGGTGATATTCCCTTACATAGGCCTTATATAGGCCTTATATATGGTAGGTACCTCCAATAAATCGGATCCTGGAATGGCCATTGATTCATGGGAAACTCATCAAACTCAATGTCTATGACTTGGGAACTTTCCATCGCCATGTTTGATTACCTGAGGGTGATGGGCGATAAATTTCAATCTGGCAATAAACGATACTCAGCACGGGACGAGTTTTAACCTATGCGCCCCAAAAATCAACCATTGATCCAAAAAAAACACGGTTTACCCAGAGAATTCCCAAACTTCTCCTGACCCAGCGGCTAGATCGTCGATCTCGGTATACCTCGGTCGTTCGGAATCCCTGTTGCTGAGGTTTACGCTATACCGCGGAGGTTTATGGGTCACTTCATTCCCAAGAAACCAGGCAGATGGATTCTTCCGTTAAATAATCTTTCGCCATCACTGGCTGTACTTAGATCTTCACATATCTTCATATTTCCGATGCTTAAAAGGTCAAAACACCATATTTGATGCTTAATTTCTCATCATATACCCTCTGGTAAACTAAGATAGTTGTGGAACATCGCCATTTATGACAGGTAGATCAACTATAAATAGGCAATGTTCAATAGCCATGTGAATTTCTCATCATATAACCAATATTAACCCATATGTCTATTCGAATATGTGGTTTCTTTACACTTTTCTAGACAATTTATGAATTGTTGATTCATTAAAAATATGTACCGGTCATTAAAAATGCCACCGTTGATTGGTTGATGGGAGATTGAACTCTCAAATGGTGCTTTGACTTTTTAAGAGTTATTGATTCTCGTGATATCTCTACAATGTGAGGCCCCCCAGTGATGTGAACGTTGGTTAACAAAAGCCCCAGTAACTATAGTTATAAGTACCATAAACCAGTTCGTGAAATTGGAGTTATTTGAACCAACTTAGCTATCGACCGGGGGCCTCACATTGTAAAGTATCTCCATGCTTTGTTGCTTTAGTTTTCTGACCATCTTCCCGTGGTGAAATCCATGCAGAAATCCATCAAAACTACCGCATGAAGGTGACCTTTACAAAACAGATAGGGCTTCATAATCCTTGTGGTTCTTGCTAGCTAATAATTCTTTAATGATCATACTAAACATTGTGAATATATCTGTAGTAGTATACCAGTATATAAATCCTACAGATATATGGGCTGTCTAGTTATATATAAATGTGCTTGTTGGTAGGATTTCTTCACCCGTTTCAAAAGGATTTTCTATTTTGGTCATTTTTGGATAGATTTCGCTAATCCCAGAGATCCGGAGGTCACCAGTAGGGTCCCTAAAAATCCACTGCTTTTTCGTCGTCACCGAGAGGCTCTAAGACTCGCATGTATTCTTCTGGATCACGACCTACCCGAATATTCACGGCAAGGCAAAGTCCCACGTGTTGGAAAAAGCCGTAAAATCCAAGGGATGGAAAAAAGCATCTGTTGGAAAGATCAAAAGAAACATATCTTCAAAAAGTGGGACAATTCTTGGAGAAATTGAAAAAAGTAGCCCACTCTATTCACAAGTCCATTTTCCCATGATGCATGAGGAGTTCAGATCTTCGGGTTTAGACATCAGTCATGCCAACATCACAAACAACATGGGGAATGAAGCTGCACAGAACAGTTCATTATTCCAGGTGGACCAAACAGCAACACCTCACGCCTCGATAATCTTAGATGCATTGAACAACGCATGAATTGCCAGTCACTAGTCTATTTCTCCATCAACCCGGCCTGGTAATTTAACAGTTTGCTATTGAAAATGGCTATAGAAATAGTTGATTTACATATTAAAACATTGGTGATTTTCCAGTTCGCTATGTAAACGTTTACCAGAGGGTAAGGCAAGTCACAATAATCTATTGACCTATTCATGACTTGCCCAGACCTAGTCCAATCAGTTATTGGTCGAATTCAAACTCTGCACATCCAGTTGGACCAGTTGTAGATACTTTGCACACAAAATCACCAGTTTTTTCTGGTGAGTAAACATGTCCATCCAATGGCCAACTATTAGTTACCATCCGGTAATCAAGAAGAGCAATAGAAAATTCCCGATTCATAGACATTTACAGATAATTTTCCCATTAAGGCCTTTTTTTTGGGGGGGATTTCCAAGTTTTCCATGTTTGATGACTAAGTGGAAGTTTTAGTGGGAATCTCATTTATACATGGGGGATGTTTCACCAACCCCAGCCACTTCCGACTTCCTACCGCTGAGCTCCCTGACTGCGCTTCAGGTGTTGCTTCAGCGCAATCGGAAAGGCAATCCTCAGCGGCCCCAGGGCTGCAGCGAGGAGGATTTCAGAGACCAAAATGGGGATCCAGGATGCATTTCATGAGGATATCATGGGATTCCATCTGGTATATACCATCTGGTTATTCAACATATGGAAAATCCCATTGATAAATATGGAGGTTTTAATAAATTCCACGACTATGATTTTGAGAAATTCCACGACTTACCCTCTGGTAACCGTTTACAAAAAACGATGGAAAGATCCAGCATTTTGTAGCTGGGAAAACTCACTATTTCGACTGGGCCATTTTCAATAGCAAACTGTTAAATTACCAGAGGGTAACATGATTTAACAAACTAAAGGTGGGAGTTAGAAAGGATTTTTTCACCAAGCAGAGGGATTTCATGGGATATGACTGGGAATATCACCACAATTCGAATTTAAGCAAAGCACATTTGGATCTACCTCCAGCCATTTCATGGGGATATCATGGACTAATATAGGGAACAAGATCTGTTATTTAAGGGTTCGTCTGTTTCAGCGCGGGGTAGATCAACGGTATACCCTGCAAACAGCCATTGCTCCGTATGCCAGGGGTTCCTGAAAAAAAACACATCGTCCAATCCAGTTCTGGGAATATGCCCATGTATTTTTGATTATCTATGATAATTGTAATTATATGTAATTATACTATACATACTGTAGGTATATATGTATATATATACACATAAAATACATGCATATAAACATACATAATTACATGTATATAAAATGTATACAGTATACAATTCTATTCATACATTAACGGCCCATTAACTAAGACACACCTTTCTTTGTGGGAGCTCCAAAAACATCCTTTTAAACGCCAAGAAACAAATGCCTCACAATGCAGGAGTAGATTTCCTTAGTGGAGGGGGGTCAAAGTTTCACGGCCCTGACAACCATTTGGACCCTTTACTTCGGTCAAGCAGAAACCCATGTGCAGTAACAATTTGTGCAATGTGAGGCCCCCCGTTGTGATGTGAACGTTGGTTAACAAAAGCCCCAGGAATACTAGTTCGTTATAAGTACCATAAACCATAGTTATTGGAGTTATAAACCAACTTAGCTATCGAACGGGGGCCTCACATTGTTGTTTTGATTTGTCTTTCAAAGAATTTGAAGGAACCCTGTTTCAGGTGAGACAGTGAACCTTGTGTTCGTATCTCGGTCTTTGAGATCAGAAAATGTTGTTGTTTCATGTTGTTTCTTCTTTCCCAATCCCTCCCCATGATAGAATACTGTGGTAACCTCCAAAATAAACAATCCCACTAGACAAACATGACTGGGGGTCATTTTATCTCATCCCTAATAAAGTTTTTTTAAGTTTCATAAACCTTAAACTCGGGGCTGGTTTAATTATTCTATTTTCCCATAATTATCATTTTTCCCACTATTGTTTTACATCAACCCATATTATCCTTTTAATCAATGGGAGATCTCCAGGATCCTAAAATGGAGGTACGTTCGTACCATATTTTTGGCCATATTTTGGGGGGGTACCCCCTTACATAGGCCTTATATAGGCCTTATATATGGTAGGTACCTCCATTTTAGGATCCTGAAATTCCCATTGATTTAAACCACTACTCTATGGCAGTTTCCTGACTTGATGCTACCCCCAATCATCCAAGGCATTAGATCACTTGAAAATCCCTTTCCCCTAAACGAAACCATGCTTTAGTACAGGATGGGGCCCCCAAGATAGCGTTCAGTTGGTTTAGAAGTGGCTGAATTCTACGGTTTATGGTAGATATAACGAACTAGTTAATGGGGATTATAAGGGTTTATAAACCAACTAACATCACTGTGGGGCCCCATCCTGTAGTGATTTCCACATAATTGGGACCATGGAATGGGGCTGTGTTTAATATGAATGGGGGATGGGATTAGTATGGATTAGTATAGTTCTGGGTGTTTCAATACATCTATAGATTCTAGATATTTCTAGATTCAATGTTGGATAACTTCCCTTTTTTCATCCCCATCAGCTGTTGTAAACAAAATCTCAAGCTGTTGGTTGCTGATGGTGACTGATGCGAAAATAGCTACAGATCATCCCGTTACTGCCATGGTTAAGCTGGCCATGGCCCTAATCGAGTCATAGAGGTTTACCGTTTTTAATAACTGTTAGTCATTTAATAGTGATTTAATGGGATTTAATAGTCATAACCGTTATTTTTAATAGCATATTTTCCATGGCAAACTGTGAATGTCATAACTAGTTCGTAAATATCCATCTAGTAAATATGTTCCATAACAAATGGCGAACTAGTAATCTCTTAGTTTCCCATATTTTCCATGGCAAACTGTGAATGTCATAACTAGATGGATGTAAAAACTAAACCAATTTAAAATCTCTTTGTTGATGATATCATCCCCATATGACCATGGAACCATGGGGCTACCCCTAGTTGTCATCCATGTATTTTCGATGGGATTTTCCATGAAATAAACCATCCATGTGTTGGAAATTCCCTATGACTATGGACACCCCCATATCTTTCTTTACTGATGGTGACTGATGGTGCCTTGGAATAGGAGCCATGATTTGGTCTCGATCTCAATGGATATTACCCTCTGGTTATGACCAACACTTTGCCATGGAAAATCACCATGCTATTAATAGATAAACCATCTATTTCTATGGGCCACCTATACCATGGCTATGTTAAATAACCAGAGGGTAACAATTTGTTGGTTGATGTTTTCTGAATTGCATGTTGCAGCAAGGCTTCGACCCTTTTCCATGTCATTGGAGAATATCTACCACAAATCGCAGCAAGTTGAGGGCACAAATCGCTATCTATCTTTGTGGGATTGCATAGAGACCCATTTTCAGAATAAAACTCACTGTTCACTAGCCAGTATCTTACAAATAACAATATACCCTCTAGTAAACAGCCACATAACTATGGAAAATCGCCATGCTATTCATGGGTAAATCAACTATTTCTATGGCCATGTTCAATAGCAAACTGTTAGTTTACCAGAGGGTATCCCAATCAAATCCCATTAAATCGCCATTAACATCCATTAAATCACCATTTCCAATGCTTTTTTCCATGACAGGATCCGACCCTCCCAGTTGGCTACTCCGGATGACCATGATGACCATTGTAAAAAATGCACCATTTTTTCTTCATACCCGGCCTGGTAAACCTACAAAAAGCGATTGAACATGGAATTTAATGGTGATTTAATGGATGTTAATGGCGATTTGATGGATTTTAATGGTGATTTAATGGGATTTGATTGGGATACCCTCTGGTAAACTAACAGTTTGCTATTGGAAATGGCCATAGAAATAGTTGATTTACCCATTAAAAATGATGATGTTGGGGTTACTATTCCCAATATATGGAAAGTCATAAAGGCCATGTTCCAAACCAACAACCAGTTTCTGACATCAATTCAATGGGAGATCTCCAGGATCCTAAAATGGAGCTACGTTCGTACCATATAAGGCCATATTTTCTGGGGATATTCCCTTACATAGGCCTTTTTTGGTAGGTACCTCCAATTTAGGATCCTGAAATGGCCATTGACCAAGTGAGCTGTCAGGTCTCAAGACACCCCTGTTGGCTGAATTTTTTCAGGGATTATCCTCTGGTAAACCAAGCTAGCCATGGAAAATCACCATTTTTAATATGTAAATCAACTATTTCTATAGCCATTTTCAATAGCTATGTTAAATTACCAGAGGGTAAAGCATCATATCAATATTTGGGGATTAAGATTGATTAATGGGGTTCTGAACACTGCCCCAAATCCATTTTTTTGTTTTCACCTCTTCCATTCCATCAGAGTGACCCAATCATCTCTAGACAAATGTGCAGCATACCTGACACGAGTCCCCCGAACCCCTGGTTCGACCAGCAATGAGAGCGTCAGCGTTAGCACTGGATGATAGCCATGTTCTGGTTGGTGGTTTTAACCATCTTGAAAAATATGAAAGTCAATGGGAAGGATTATCCCATATATTATGGAAAATAAAATTCATGTTCCAAACCACCAACCAGTGTTTAAGTCGTGGGTAACCCCCCGTTGGGGGATGTTAGGGATACCCTCTGGTAAACAAACATAGCGATTGAAAATGGTCATTTATAGTTGATCTACCCATTAAAAATGGTGATTCTCCATAGTTATGTTAGTTTACCAGAGGGTAGTGGTAAAATGTGCTAAACCTGTTTAGAACTGGTTGAGGGGTCCCTGTTTTGACAGGTTCAATGTTTTCAAGATGCTTTTAAGATCTTTTAAGTGGTCCTCTTTCCACAGGTTGAATATTTTCAGCATGCCTTGAAGTCCACCCAAACGACACCAGAAACATGCATAGTTTTTGATAGCCCTTAGTAATCAAACCTTGCAAACAACAATCCCAACGACCCTGCAGACACAGGAGCCATAGACAATATCCCTATCTCATTCCACTATACTGGTTGCAGTGTTAAAAAGTCTGATAATGGTTTTAACAAATCACGACAGTACAATCCCCTACAATAACCAATGATAACAGGGGCATAACTTTCATGGCTCATACCGTTTACAGCTGTGTAGCATATGTTCCGCTCAAAATCACAACCATAACAAGGCTTGTCCATAGTTTGATGCATTTGCAACTGGGGGAACTATATAACCCCACCAGCACTAACCGGCTTATCTTCTTGTGTTTTTTTGGTGTGAAAAACGAAGTGTAAAAATGAGCTGGTTGGTGCATGGGGGTGTCCATGGGTGTCCGATTTATATGCTCAAATCTTACTTGAAAAGTTCGGCCATGAGGGATGATTCCCCAAATAGCCATCCTTCCAGTGACGAGGGTGAGGTCATTCTGCTTCAGAATTTAGAGATTATGAGACGGTCCAAACTAAAACATGTGTAGATATCACTTGAAATGTTCCATTAACAATATATACCCTCCGGTAAACTAACATAGCTATTGAAAATGGCCATTTATAGTTGATTTTCCCATTGAAAATGGTGATTTTCCATAGCTATGTTAGTTTACCAGAGGGTAACAATATTGCATCACCGTAAAACGATGATACACACCGACCATCCCTACGTTTGATTGTGTCTGAGTCACTGCTGTGCGATCCTTTTGCTGCTCTCTGGCTCACCCCATATATACCCTCTGGTGATGTGACATAGCCATGGACCTCCCCTTTGAAGTAAAGCATGGTTTTGGGTAAATTATAATGATTCACCAGCCTGAATCTTGCGGCCACTCCTGGGGATGATTCCCGTATCCTAACTATGATTTCCAGGGTTCGGGAGAATAGTGAGGTCGTTATAATTTACCCAGATGGTTTCAATAACGAGATGATTTATCCATTCAACATACCCATGGCGACACCCATGGAGAACCGAACCTCAGCATGCTCTGGAGAACCTTTTGCAGGTCGGCTAAAGCTTTTCCACAACTCCAGTGACGCTCATATGCCTGGACAACGCTTGAAAAGGTCACGCATGGACCCATGGACCATGAGGATTTTTTTTGGCACACCACCAGGGAGAAAGTTGGGTTGAAACCAAGCCGGATATCCGGATAATGAAGGAAGGGAGCCCCAAATGATGTTGTTAAACCACTGTTCAACCAGCCAAAACTTGAGATTTTAAGGGAATAACATGGGATGTTTTTCTAATCAGCAATGTGATATTGGCTTTCGCAACTAGCAATTGTAAATGGATCAGTAATCAAAAATTGTCCAAATTTGGGGGTTCAATCATCCTGGGTGTGTCTGAAAATTGGGTTTTTGTAACCCTAAAACCCATGGTTTACCATCATATCACTTTCTTAATGAACATGGCAATAACATGGCGGTATGCTCCCCATTTTCATACATGCCCATGTGCAAAAAAAATCAGAAAACCAGGACCCACATAACCAACAGATTCATCCCTCAAATATCATCTCCACGCGGGATTCGTCAAAGGGGTTAACATTCCCATTCTGTTTGCTTAAAACTTGTTCGTTCAAGTTGTTCATACGACACTCAAAGTACCTGGCAAAATGAATCAAAGTTGACCAAAATGTTTGCTCCACATTCAGCCCAAAACCTGGAATTTTAATCTGTTGGTATTCACTAACTGGTTGGTGGTTTAAATCATCTTTAAAAAAATAGTCAATGGGAAGGACTATCCCATATATTATGAAAAATAAAAAATGTTTGAAACCACCAACCAGCTAAAGAGTTGTTTGATTTTCCAAGTTTCGGGGGTGCAGTTGTTAATCATGGTCCTTTTTGACGAAATTCATTGTCTACTCGCAGACCCCGCCAGGAATGTCTTTGGTTTATAAACCCCATTAACTCGATCGATGTATCTACCCATAAATCCAACCGTTAGCCTAGCAACAAAAACTGAGCAATCTAGGGGGCAGCGCCTTGTTGGATATGTTATATCCCTATTCTATCCCTATTTTTGTTGGTTATATCTCCATTGACAACCAACAACAATAGGAATATATATATATATATGAATGTAGTATCCGTATTATAACCCATTTTTTTACATCATATCATATCCATATGATATATTCCCATACAGGATATCCCCATTGACAACCATGGGGCCCCAATGGGTTTTTGGCCGAGCACCTGGTTGGTGCGAAAGGCCAACAGCAGGCCCAGCACTCCTGCGATCATCCAAGTTTGGGGTTAGCTGGGTAGCTTCATTCCCTTTAGATATTCCTTTTAGATATATCAAATTTCATATCCCTATCCGAATCCTATATATATATTTATATATCTGGTTTATTGATCTGCAAAAACTTCACTGTTGTTGTGGATAAATATGGATAGATGGAGTGCGTACCCTCTGGTAAACTAACATAAGTATGGAAAATCACAATTTTCAATGGGTAAATCCACTATAAATGGCCATTTTCAATAGCTATGTTGAATTACCAGAGGGTACCTATCTAATCCCAAGTCAGGTTTTCCAGCAAAGTCTACCGCTGCAATCCCACCCATGCGACGTGATGTTGCGCGATGTCAAGCGGCAGGTTATGCGACCGTTGCCGAAAGTGACCGCAGTTGATCGCAAGGTTAACCATTCCCCCATGAATTAACAGCAGGTACTCATGGATATAGGAACATTATCTAGCCCCATCAAGATTTATCTGAAAGAACACACACGGTAATTCATCATCCTGCAAACTTTGGCAAGTGGGGATACTTACCCCGCTATACAAACCATCATTCCAGTGATGTCGCAGTGAGGTCGCAATATATTTCATCCTTGTAATTAGTTCTACGCAATCTACCCATTTTCATTCTCCAAAAACACGTGTTCCTGACATCTCCACACCTTGTTTCATGTCGTTGCCGAACTGAAACATTCCCATGTCATTTGTCCTGCACCTTCCCTCAGTGGAATCGCCTCGAGATGCTTCGGCTTGCTACATATCCCTCATTTATGGCAAACGATTAAGTTGAATTCAAGATAATTCAAGTAGATCTCCAAGTTTAAGCCCAATGTTGTCCTACAGATTTTGAATACCTGTATCTTGTTGCTTAACAAGCATTCTCATCTCACTTTTTCCGAGGGATCCTCGCAGCATCATGCCTCACATTCATCTTATATAGCCAAGAAGTCCATCTCTGGGTATTGCCTTCCTATGTACATGTGCACCCAACAAACCAACATACCAATAAACCAGTGACCAAAAACTTCCACCCAATATTTTGATAGTTACACTGACCCAATATTTTTGGTTCCTTGAGCGCCCCGGTCTTCTTTGAAGCCCCCATCCACTCTTACCCACCCAGCGCTCCGACCAAGAGCGGATGAATAATGGAGCTGTTGGTCCACCTGAAACCTGTGACCTGCAGCGCTGCAGCGGTGCGTCGGTGCGTGGACCTGGATGGTGCCCTGATATGGGAATGGATGGGTTGCTGGGGGTTGCTGGGATGATGACATTACTAGTGATGACTGGGATAATTCCCGAAAATTCCCTGCGTAAAACGCACCAGTTTTTGTAATAATCGGTTCTGACACATCCCCATATGTCTATGTCTATGTTGCAATGTGTCCTCAATGGCATGTGTCTGTATGTCTACATGTCTTTGTTTAAATGTGAATATGTATATGTGCATGTATGTATGAACGGATGGATACCTGCATGCATGTATGCAGGTAGGTGTATATGTAAGTATATGTACATATCTATAGCTACATATATATATATACACATAGTAAGGCCTTGATGTCAGTTTACGCCTAGTGATAGATGATCTTACTTTAGTTATGAGGAGCTGATTACCACAAAAAAGAACTCGTGTGGAAAAGGGGGGTTCTTCCCCTTAAATGTCAAGGATGCAAACCAGGTTTTGCGTGGGTCAGCCCTGAATTCAGGTCAAAAGGGATAATTTATGAAAAGCGTCGCCCATTGACAAACTGGCTAAATTCAAGATGCTCAATGAAACCAGCTAGTGGTTTATCAATCCGGTTAATGCTTTCGATTCTAATCCGCATTGTTTGGTAATGATCAATGCCATTGTAGAGGACCCGCTGTAGAGGTGCCTCCTCTGCCACCAAGCAGGCCCAGACGAACAAGAGGTAGCCCACCAACTTCTGAAACATTGGTTCATGAACGAGGCACAGATGGTGCAAGTTCTTGAGCCATACCAGAGCAACAAAAAGTACTGGCTATCCATGGCTAGAACCACTGAAGTTAGCCACCTCCATACGCAAAGCGTCTCCATCTTTGTTGGCATGATGGGCAAGGGCGTGAAAGAGGCAGTTGGATCTCCTTCATGCGGTTGTAGAGCGGGGTATTCTTTAAGATCTTAGATCCAAGCGGAGTAGGGTAGCCCTCCTGGGGCAAATCACAAAATCACAAGATCACAAGACGGCCACAGCTGAAGTCGCTCCTTTATGGCCAGCTTGAATGTCAGATTCCATGGCAGCCGTGGGGCCCTCAAAGGGAAATCCAAGAGGTGATGACGCTTTGAGACCCGTCTGGCCGCCGGGCCTACGTTTTGAGCTCCGGAATGAGCTATTGGGTGTGGATCTTACCATGGTCAATCCGCGATAGCACATTTATTTTGTAGCCTTACTAGTAAATATTGCCACTTTGACTCAGTAGCTTCAATATAGCTAGTAACAATAATCAGTAATATAATATAGTTTTATAATAGTGGCAATATTTAAATATGTATGCCACTAGTTGCATTTAACTATTCAACTCGCCAGTTGGTTCACCCCGTCATGCCATATCCCACAACTATTGGGGGCGCTAAACCCCACAAATCTGCTACTTAATCCCTGGCTATGCAGAGGTTCCCCCAACGTTCTTGGCAAGTCGGCCAGTGATGTGATATTGGTCCCAATCTTTACGGGAACACATGATGGGTACTACCGGTAAAATCATTTACCGCCTACATCTGGCTACAAGAAGACAAGGCATATCTTGTCTCTTGACTCCGCCATAACTTAGACTTTTGACTCGGTGATCTGCCAGTTCTTTGCAGTACGTGCGAGTCCATTTCGATGAACCTACTACTAGTCGCTAGAAATGATGACTGATTGGTGGTTGAGCCCTACCCCTCTGAAACATGATGGAGTTCGTCAGTTGGGATGATGACATTCCATTCCCTTTTCTGAATGGAAAATCATAATCCAGCCATGTTCCAAACCATCAACCAGGAATGAAGACGTCAGCTTTCTGGATCCAGATCTTGGACTGAATCAACCATCCTGGAAAGGAGTCTTCCAACCTCATGAGAGGGTCGATTTGTGGAATGGTAAACACATTAAAGATCTCAATTTCCAGAGTAAAATGTCATTAAATCCCAATTTTCAGGAGTAACATGTCATTAAATCTCAATTTTCAGCAGTAAAATCCTGTTGAATCCTTATTTTCATGAGTCAAATTCCATTGAAGCCAACTTTTTTGTTGGTTAAATCCTGCCAAGTGCCACTAATCCTGTAAGATCGCATTAAATTCAACCGGCCAAGAAACCAAATGCACGCAAACCACGAAGATGGACCAAAGCCTCAAGTTGCGAAAAGATGAGGAGACGTCTGGATTAAAACATGTTAAAACATATGAAAACAGTCAACATTGGGGAACGTCAATCTCCAACTTTGAAGGCCAAATATCAGATTCGTTGGTATGTAGTGTGTGTATATATATATATACCCTATGGTTATTTAACATAGCTATGGAAAATGGTCCATTTATAGATGATAAACATGATGATTTACCGAATAGAAACGGTGATTTCCCAGTTCGCTACGTTAAATAGC
>Ga0126342_10013918_pt1 | contig 14224 bp, 11 predicted proteins | sample Cyp1metagenome_FD_92528 | JGI IMG/M metagenome (GOLD analysis project Ga0126342, IMG submission 92528) | Coral microbial communities from Lord Howe Island, Old Settlement Bay, Australia - Cyphastrea 1 metagenome | ecosystem: Host-associated > Invertebrates > Cnidaria > Coral ...
CATTCTCAACTCTTTGGGTGCCAAGCACAAAGATGTCATGTTGCATGCCAAGATGTGGCAATGGAGATTCATTAACAAGTACAAGAAGCTGCTTGACAAAACTGCACAGATGCTGCGAAAGATGGAGTGAAAAAGATGGCTGCAATTGTCCGATCAAAATAGGCAAGAAATTCAAGTTTTACTGTAGGGAAAACACAATTTGCCAAAAAAACGCCCAAATTTGGACGTCCAAATTTCGCGCTTTTCGAGTGACAACAATTGTTGCCTCGCTGTGGCAAAACACACATTTTTTTTGTAAACCTCTATTTTCACGAGCACGGTTTCCGGTCTGTGTTATCCCACTGCCCATACTTCAACTATGAATATTGTTATGTATCAACTAGTATTTGAAGTGTCTATGCGTTATAGACATGTGTTTTTTTGTTTCAACTAGAACTCATCCCACTCAGCCTGTAGAAAAGCATAAGAAAAGCGAAACACAATTGCCTATTTATTTCGATGATGTAGATCAAAAGTCATGTGGATTTTCCATAGCTAGGTTAGTCTATCCACTATTCATTCATTGTTGTTGTTTTCCACTATTCAGCCTTGCTACTTATTACCCACGATTAACCATTATCAACCAGGGGGTGAGTATTATTCACCGTTATTAATACCGTTATTATAATGATCAGTCTATATCAGCCTCAACCACTATTAGCAACCATTTCCCTTTCTTGACCTGCTCAAGGACCATGCTGACCTGTTGGATCGCCTTTTCGTCCCTGCTGCGTTGCCGCCATTTGCGCAGTCGCCGCTTCGCGGTGGGGCACCGCCCAGCGGTGCTGCTGCTGGGTCTGCTGGCGGCGCTGGCGACTGCGTGGCTGGTGATGCTGTTCCTTGGGTCCCGAGGGTGGGGGGGACATGGGGTAATGTAATGTAATGTCATGTATGTAGTGTAATGTGATGTGATGTGATGTGATGTGATGTAATGTAATGTAATGTAATGTAATTTATAATGTATGTGTGGATGTAGGGAAAAATAAGTTAGGTTTTTTGGTTGGTTATCCATCAAAAATGGGGATATTACGGGAATGTAGTGGAGAGAGGGAGAGAGAGAGATGGTAATATAGTGGAATATAATGTGGATGCCATGTGTATATTTCAACCATCATAGGAATACAATGTTGGGGATTTGATGGGATATACCCTTCGGTACTTGGGGTTGGTTGGAAATATGCTAGCCATTCAAACAAAATCACAAGATTAGTCTCCCCATCATAAGTTCCTTGTAAACCCATTGTACAGCTATCGGGGCCCACCTGCTAGGGACTAAAGTAACCAAAAAAAATAATGGATATTGAAGGGATTTAGTGTGATCTAAGGGATATGCAGGGATAAACAAGCTACTTGGAGAAACTGTTGGGTGCATTGGTGGGTGTAACTAGTGGATTCTAAGCCTCATAAGTTCGGACATGGCCCACCTATAACATATGCTTACATATGGTTACATATCCACCTGCAACTGGAACTGCACCCCCCAGTACTGATATGCTTAGAGGATCACCCCACTTAGTAGTTCGTTGGTGTTTGTGGGGTTAGTTTCCCCAGGTCTGACTATCATGAAATATCAGGTCATATACCGTAACATTTAGAGCAGCAAATACTTTCGAAACAAATTTATAAACACCATCTTTGCCTGTCTAAAATGTCAACCAGATTTGAGGGAAACGATTGAACACTGTTGAAGTACGCAAATCAATGCAAATCATGTTTTCTTTGCCATTCAAACATGTATATGTATATATATATATATATTAATGCATGTATGCATACACAAATACAATGTTTTGTGTGGTGTTGAGTGTGGAACAGTCCTGGAAGTGATGATTCTTACCAATCTACCATTAAATATGTGTCAAATGCGTCCCTCAGGCCCTTGGGAAACCTGGCCATTTTGTCGACATTAAATACTGATAGCCTCCTAAGTATGCTAGCATTAAGTATTGAGATTTTAAATGCCATCCGAGTCGAAACCTTGTTTTGGTGATTGGTGTTGTTTGTGAATTTGGGTCCCATCCATTCCCATTTTGGTATGAGATTGTTTTGGGGGGACTGGTGGAGTTTAAAGCTGCCCAGACATGCCCAGGCTGGTTCTGCATGCCTACTTCAACGTGATGGGCATCACAACGTGCCCAGGAAGCGGAAAAGATGAACCTGGCTGATGGGTGTTTGATGTGACGTTTGTCAACAGGCGGTTGTACGATTTGTTTGGTAACTTAATCCTCAAACATGTGGCTGAATGGTAATGGGAATTGGATTGAGGTAATTACATTCAAGTGGTTTGGTTGCATCGATTGTTTTTTTTGAATGCTACGGACCTAAAGAAGAAACATCTTGGAAGGGCTGCATCGATTTATCTATCTAGCTTCAGTTTAAGGGTGCTTTCAGCTACTCCCAGACTCTCAGAACTCAGAATCAGGATCGGAATGCACAAAACGCGTAAGTTGTGACAAGGTCGCATCGACTTTCCCAAACACGAGCCATGTGATTTACAAACAGTTGATGTGGCAAAAACTTGTGACTGGATCGACAAATGGCCGAACTTGTCAAGTTGGTATTTTATGATCATTCGGTTTGTTACCATTCGTTGCCTTGGGTAGACTTTCGGGAAATGACATCAGATCAGGTTTCAAATGTGTATATATTTATATATATACACATCAATAAATTAAATATTATATATATATGCACATAAATAAAACCATACATATACATATATATATATACACATATCATATACAGAGGTTTGTTGGTAGACCACGTTGGTATAGTCAAAGTTCAAAGTTGCCCAGATCCTTTGAGGCGGCCTGGGTTTGCTAAAAAAGTTTTGACTCGCCGTTACAACTTGTAGATTTTAGGCATACAATTGTTGAGGCATCACATTCTACTGACCAGGTACCAAAAAACCCATGGCCAAACTACACGATATGAACTTGCAGTGACCCAGAATCCTGCTTCAAAGGTTTGCTCAATGCAGGACTTTTGGGATCAATGTCACGGTGGGGCCATAAACCAGTAACAACCGGCCTCATCCAAGATTATCCAGGTGATACCCTCCAGTAAACTATCATACCTATGGAAAATCACCATTTTTGATAGGTAATCTACCATGAATGTGCAATTTTACATTGCTGTGTTAGTTTACCAGGGTGTGTGATATGATTGACATACCTCGCCCTGCAACTTGAGGTTGGAATGGGCCACCAGTGCACCGGGCGCACCAGTGAAGCCGCAGGGGTGTCAGCCAAGTCTGTTCTCCATTGTGGCATGGCGCTAGGGAGGACAGCTTGGATATTGACATTTTTTGGATATGCGGTTTGTCGCTGATTTAGCTTATTTTATTCTATTTTCACAACGGGAAATCCACTACGACGGGGGGACTGACTGACATTTAATTATTGCTTGGAGGTTCCTTAAGCAAATCCAAGATTTCATTAAATGGAAGGTGCCTGAAGGTTTGCCACATTGGTATGGGCTTCGGCCAAAGTCATCGAGATCTATTCTTCCCCACAGCTTAGCATTATGAGAATCTTTGAGCCACAGAATGGGGTCAGAATTAAAGGTTTTTTATCATTTTTTTATCCTTTTGCCCTTGACCTGGATATCCTTTTTTTATCCTCCCCTGATTTTTCCTCAATTTTGGATATCCTTTTTTTTATCATTTTTTTATCCATTTTTTTAATCTTGTTTTATCCTTTTTTTATAATTTTTTATCCTCTTGTCCTTTACCTGGATATCCTTTTCCTTATCATCCCGTGAATTTTCCTGAATTTTTAAATCCGTTTTGTACCCTCTTGTCCTTGACCTGGATATCATTTCTTTACCCTCTTGTCCTTGACCTGGATAAAAAAATGATAAAACAATGATAAAAAACGGATAAAATCCTACACTTTTCCTCAGCCCTTTGCCTTTTGTATCTGGGGAAGCCAATTTTGATCCATTTTGCAGCTAGGAGGATAAAAAAAAGATAAAAAAAGGATTAAAAAAGGATTAAAACATGATAAAAAAAAATAAAAAAAATAAAAAAATGATAACATCCCACACTTTTCCTCAGCCCTTTGCCTTTTGTACCTGGGGAAGCCAATTTTGATCCATTTTGCAGCTAGGAGGATAAAAAAAGGATAAAAAAAATGATAAAAAAATGATAAACAAAGGATAAAATCCCACACTTTTCCTCAGCCCTTTGCCTTTTGTACCTGGGGAAGCCAATTTTGATCCATTTTGCAGCTAGGAGGATAAAAAAAGTATAAAAAAATGATTAAAAAAGGATAAACAAAGGATAAAAAAAGGATAAAATCCTACACTTTTCCTCAGCCCTTTGCCTTTTGTACCTGGAGAAGCCAATTTTGATCCATTTTGCAGCTAGGAGGATAAAAAAAGGATAAAAACATGATAAAAAAAGGATAAACAAAGGATAAAAAAAGGATAACATCCTACACTTTTCCTCAGCCCTTTGCCTTTTGTACCTGGGGAAGCCAATTTTGATCCATTTTGCAGCTAGGAGGATAAAAAAAAAGATAAAACAAGGATAAAAAAAGTATAAAAAAAGATAAAATCCTACACTTTTCCTCAGCCCTTTGCCTTTTGTACCTGGAGAAGCCAATTTTGATCCATTTTGCAGCTAGGAGGATAAAAAAAGGATTAAAAAGGATTAAAAAAGGATTAAAAAAAATAAAAAAAGGATAAAATCCTACACTTTTCCTCAGCCCTTTGCCTTTTGTACCTGGAGAAGCCAATTTTGATCCATTTTGCAGCTAGGAGGATAAAAAAAGGATAAAAAAAAATAAAAAAAGAATAAAATCCCACACTTTTCCTCGGCCCTTTGCCTTTTGTACCTGGGGAAGCCAATTTTGATCCATTTTGCAGCTAGGAGGATAAAAAAAGGATAAAAAAATGATTAAAAAAGGATAAACAAAGGATAAAAAAAGGATAAAATCCTACACTTTTCCTCAGCCCTTTGCCTTTCGTACCTGGGGAAGCCAATTTTGATCCATTTTGCAGCTAGGAGGAAAAAACGTGATAAAACAAGGATAAAAAAAGGATAAAATCCTACACTTTTCCTCAGCCCTTTGCCTTTTGTATCTGGGGAAGCCAATTTTGATCCATTTTGCAGCTAGGAGGATAAACAAATGATAAAAAAATGATAAAAAAAAGGATAAACAAAAAAACATCAGAATCAAGGAGGATAAAAAAAGGATAAAACAGGATAAACCAAAAAAACACCAAAATCACGGAGGATAAAAAAAGGATAAAAAAAGGATATCCCAGAAAATTCAAAAAGGATAAAAACAGGATAAACAAACTTTTAAAGCATTTTCCAATCTCTGGCTGCCAAAGAATCTCATAAGCTTAGCATGTTGATGTGTATTGAATCTGTTCAAGTTCTATGCTGCGGGATGAAATGAGCTGCCAACAGCAAGGGGATGTGGTTGTACGATCTAGTGATGTGTGCCCCATGTTCATCCTTAGTCAGCTAAAGTTCCTGTAATTATTTATATATACATATATAATTGGAAAAAAACTAGGCCCACAATGTTCTAATAAATGCAAACTATAAACACGTTCTACAATGACATCCAGCATCTACAGTAATTCTCACGCTTTTCCAATGTAGGTGTGTCTGAAACTGGGCAAGATCCAGAACTGGCCACTTCAATAGGGACAATGATGATAATCTTATTTTGCAAGACACCCATATCATTGATCACCATAGTTACTAATAGTTGGTTAGTTATATACATATCCCATCATATCCCAGCATTAACCCCTTTTGAACCTCATTAAAACCAATTCAAAACATTATATAAACTAATTCAAACTCCTGAAAACCAATTTAAAAACCATGAAAAACTTATCAAAACCCCATTAAAACCCTACATTTTGCCAAGGTCAACATGCGCTGCTGCGTACCCGCCAGCGCCCTGCGCGCCGCGACCGCGGCCCGCGGCGCGCCCGCGCCCGCAGCCGTGGCGCCTGCGGCGCCCGCCACGGTGGTGTCGGTGAACTCCGCGGCGAAGACAACGGTGGTGGAGGAGAAGTCACCGGAGCCTCGACATGGGAAAATATATGGATGATATTGGGAAATCATGGATGATACTGGGGAGATACCAACCATCAATAGGGATATAAGGGGGGGTTGATGGAATATACCCTCTGGTAAACGTTCACATAACTTTGGTACATCACCACTTTGAATGAGTAAATCAACTATTTCTATGGCAATTTTGAATAGCAAACTGTTAGTTTATCAGAGGGTAAATTGGACAACAATAATGAGTATTATCATGGACTTATAGATATTTGATTACTAATAATTCTGGGTTGGGCCAAATACTATAATATGATAACTGGTAGGAAATCAGACACGTATTATAGATATTAGACAACTGATACTACTGGGTTGTTGGGTTTACTCGTCCCCAGAGAAACACATATACTGATGCTGGGACATGATACTATTGTCGTAACAACCATAAACTTAAAATATGGGATTGTGGTAATATTAATATTCATATTCATACAAATATTCATATTAATATTAACATTCATATTATTATCAATTTTCATGTAAATATTCATATTGATATTAATATTAATAGGTATGCGGGGTAATTTTACATATTTGACATGGTCAAAAATAGTGGGATGGCAAAAATCATTTTGTAGACTGCAGATAACCAACTCATAATAATATGAACAATTACTGACAAATTATTCTTAGATAACTCCATCTGAATACTGACGCAATAACAATTATTATAGATATGATATATCTAATTATCTAATACTAATGAACGTTATTGTAGAAATTAGATAAAGCAAAAAATCATGATAGTAAACATAATATTAATCATCATCATCATCATCATCATCATCACATACCAAAATATAACGAAAAACACACAACATAAAAAAAAAAAAAATAGACATATCATTATATGAAATGAATACTGAAGTAATAATGGTTATTGCAAATGTTGGACAACTCATAGTAATAATTTTAGCTATTAGATAACAAAAAACACAATGAATATTGACATATAATTAAACACATACCACAAACCTTCCATTTGAGGATGGCGGGGGGTGCAGGCTAGGGGTTATTACTGGGTAGAACATGGTAGAACCGCGGGATTCTAACCACCATAAGTTTGGATATTGGGTTTTTCTGACCGCTCATAACTTGAACTGCACACCCACGGAAGGCCTCTAGCCTCTAACAAAATTGGAAAAACAAGTTTGAGTTCAACATGGATCCAGAGGTAAATGGCATGCATATAATCACTATATAGTTGCCAAGCAGTACGGCCACTGAGGGGAAATTGCATTGGTCGAAGCTTCGCAATGCGGTCCTGTCTGAACCCTCCTTGTTGCTGAGCTGCAAGGGCTGCCGCTGTTTTCGTGGGCAGGTTTCTTAACTTCGAACAAAGCACTCATCAAGGACCAACATGCCAGTGTATCCAAAGACCCGACTCTTCACTCAAAATACTTAGGTACTATAGTTTTCCTCGATTAATTGTCTGATGGTCAAGTATTGTCCACATCTAAATCGAAACTGGTTGTACAATAAAGCTATTCTTCACCACTGCATCCCTTGGACCGGGCTGAAAAAAGGTCGGCCCCTTTGAGCTACAACTGGCGTCGGCGCTTGTCCTTGTCCTCCGTGGCGGTAGAGGAAACCTCAGAGACGCGGTGGATGACTGGTGGTGGAGGTGCCCTTCAGTTTGTTAGCCTGTAAACTGATGTAAAACTCTAGTATACAGTATAACTATGGTATATAGTGATTTAATGTTATACATACATACATGCATGCATGCATGCATACATGCATGCATACATACATACACATACATACATACATACATGCATGCATGCATAGATACATACATACATACATACATACATACATACATACATACATACATACATACATACATACACACATACATACATACATACATACATACATACATACATACATACATACATACATACATACAGACACACACACATACATACATACATACATATATATATATATACATTATATTATTTAGATTTAGGTTTATAAGTTTATAGACCAACTTTCAGGGGCACCATGTGGTGGAGGTAAACAGGGTGGGATTTCACTACAAACTGCTGGACCGATCGCGCAATCAGAAGTTTTTTTGTTGGGGTTTCCTAAAATGTGTAGTAGGAACTACTAGAGGCTTCCCAAAAAAGTGCGAAGGGAACCTAAGATATTCATGTTTGATTTTTTCAATGGGGGAAAACAAGGGATTTGATTTTAGGCACCTCAAGTTTGGGAACCATTCAATAGATGGAACATATGGGAATTTTGCTGGTGAAAAATATGTGATCAACTGATTAACTAGGGCTGTGGAGGTGAAATGAATCGGCCCCTAATATATCTGGAATATATGTTGTATATGGAGGTTTTCTAAAATGGGGGTGCCCCAAATTATCCGAGTCATTAGACCATTTTAGTATTGAAACCCATGGTTCTGCGGGAACCACCATTTTAAGACAACCTCACATTGTTCTACAGGGACAATGATAAATCATGTCTTGAAGCACCAAAAGTTTGTCACGATTGTTGGATGATAAAATGGGGAAACGTTGGCATTTTCCTGCTGACTGAATTGAATGGCAACTTGATCCGGAAAATTGCTGTTATTTTATTTTAACCATTGAGTTTTTGAGGTTTCTCCGTTTTTCTGGACAAACCAAGGGTTGATGGAGATGAAACAAGGCCCGCACATGGAAACTTACGCACTTGCGTTTTACCTGAGGAAAACTATGGAAATCATGGGAATTTATGGGAAATTGACCCCTCAATTTCAGGTATTTGGCACAAAACATGCGATTTAATGTTTGGTCTTGGCAAGGAATGATGAGGAGCTAGGGGATCTCAAGTTCTTGAGTGGCTTAGCCACCAAGCAAAAATAATTGGATTGAATCTGCACGAAAAACAACCTAAAATACACATTTGAGCACAAATGGGTGATTTAAGGTTGTCGTTCAACAAGTCTATGGTGATGTTCAAACATTCAGGTTAGCTAACAAACATGCAGCTCTGAGTCAGGAAACATGGGCACACTTATCGGCAAACCTGGGCAAACCTGGGCAAACCTGGGCATTTGGGGTTTTGCCTGGTAGAAAGTGGAAGCTTGTTCAGCCTTGATATGGTGAGATGGATGCAACTCGCAAGACCTGAGATTAACTCGTACTCAGACAATGGTGATTTCGACATATGTAATGATTAGAACCAGCAGCATGCAGACTATTGCCTAACATCCAGCAACCCAGGAAAGTGAGGAGGAGGAGGACATCGATGCAATTCTTGAAGCCGGCCGTTTCCATGCCAATGTGAAGAGGCAGCATTCGGCATGAGCGGTCTGCCCGGGAAAGGTGCTGAGACAAGGACGGGTCAAAGTTTCGTGGAAGATGTGGAAGGTTTTTACCACGCCGTGGTGAGAGGAGCGCTAGGGGTAGCCAGATTGCCCGTAAATGGGAAGCCAAGGCGCTGCTAAGAGTTTCCCAACCACATGATAGCTTGCGATCCTTGCTAATCAACAAATGAGGGCAACTTGAAGCAACTTGAGCGTGAGCACAGGTCCCAAGTTTTGCATGGTTTGATACCATTACTAAAGGTTGTACATAACATATGTATTTGCAAGCATGAAAAATTATGCAATATTATGCATATATACAACCACTTGGTTCCATCGTGGCCCAATCTGTGGGTCAGTCGTCAGTCACGAATTTTTGACCCGGACCTAAGTGGCTTCTGAGGGGAACCGCGTAGCTTAGTTTCAAATGATGATGCATCGTTACCTCATTCTGGGTAAACATGTGTCTATGTGGTAAACCGATGTCATGCGTTGATGGGTTGTGCTTCGGCAATTTTCATGGAGTAACATCATATCACCCCACTAACGATTATTTCTCTTGAACGCTATCTAAGGTTAGTCGTCATTGCATGCTGCATGTTATTGCATGTTGGAGATCCAGGTTGGACCAGGGTGGTTCTGTTGTGCTTGCAGTAAGTCAAAGCCTGGATCAAATTGCAAGAATGGGCCTGTCTAGAAATGCGGTATACCGACATGAACATTTGAACATTTGAATGAAGGGAACATGATGATGAACTTCTGGATACCCCTGGTTTTTGAGGGGCCCTCATGATTTTCAGAGAATTATGCTCTATCTTTCGGCCCAGCTTGGTCCTTAACATGTCACACTTAATGACAATCTCTACAGGCAACACAATTGTGCTATGGCAACGGTGCAGAACTCGTGGCTTTTTGGTGGCCGATGGTTTTCATGCAGCGGTGCTGATCAAAAGATTTGCCCAGCAGAGGCAGCAGAGGTGTTTGCCAGGAAAGTTTACCATATGATATCCCATATGCTCCATGTATGGAATATGTATCAACATTTACCTTCAAAATCACCCAAATGTATGTAAATATACCAGCACCATAGAGCATCTGGGTTTCTTCTAATTCCAACGTGAAGCATCCCAAGCAACCAACCCACTGGGTCGTCACCATCAATCCCAAAGAGTATACCGAGTTGACCTCGTGGGATAGATTCGGATAGATCTAGCACAGGTCTATGACAAGCAACCTGGAAGGTGTGTTCGCGAAGACAGAAGCAGAGATGGGATGATATGATATGATGATTTCAATTGGGACAATCCTGCCCTGGAAGTTATTATTGTTATTTATTGTTATTAAAATATCTACATATTTATAATTATGAGTAACCGACAATGTGCGGAAGATTAAAGTAGTAGGGAGCAGATTTGGGATGTTCAAATGTGTGTGAAAACCTTCGCAACGATAGGGGACCATCCACTTGCCGATACCCTAGTTGTACACATAGCATGGAAGTACAAAACTTCACAACCGATAGGGGACCACCCACAACTTGATCCACTTTGGCCATCCATGGCGAGTTGCTAGGGTAATTTTATCAAATTTCATCCGCCACTCATAATATATACTGGTTGAAAGTTTGGAAATGTTTGGAACATGGCTTTTATGACTTTCCATATATTGGGAACAATAATCCCAACTGTCTTTTATATTTTTCAGAGGGGTTGAAACCACCAACCAGTATATATACCCTTTGGTTATTTAACATAGCCATGGAAAATGGCCCATTTATAGATGATGTTCCCATTAAAACCTCCATTTATAGGGAATTTTCCATGGCTATGTTAAATAACCAGATGGTATATACATACATATATATATATATACATTATATTAAATAAAAGTTCATATTGCATCCCATGGCCTCGTGATTTTGTTGGGCTGCATTCGAGCAAATGGTGATTCCACCTGCACTATGTCACTATGTCCTGCGCTCACATCTGAGCACGTTGGGGATGATGGTCGCCCAAGTCATGGTGCTTCTGAAGGTTCTAATGAACCCGAAAAAAGAACAGCAACTTGCTAAGTTTCATCAAAAACCACAAAGATGCGAGTATCCTTTTTTCGTGTCAAGACTACGGCGGAAAATCGATGAACTCCTCAAAAATAAAGACGCGGATCTCAAACACCGAGATTTGATTAAACTGCTCAGCAGATAGAAAAAGAGTGATTTACCCTCTGGTAATTTCACAGTTTGGTATGGAAAATTGACATTTATAGATTTATAGATGCTAAAACCAGAACCTATCACTATTCTTAGGTTCGGATTTGACTGTTCTATCTGTTTGGTGGTTGCCTTCCGACCTCTCGCCATGGCCATCAGCCATGGGTTGGCTGGCATGGGCGGTGCGGCCGCTGGTGCAGTGGCAGTTGGGGGCTATGTGTCTGGACCAAGAAGTGGTGGACTTTGAACTGCCGTAAGCCCAATTACAAGTGGAGGTTTCTTAAGTTATGGGGCATCCCCAGGTCATCATGGTTGTTCAATACGAAGTCGTCGTCATCCATGACTTGGATGATTTTGGGTACCCCAAATTTGAGGAAACCTCCAATTGGATCTGCAAACCCATTGGGCTGTGTCAGCTAGAGATACTGTATGTCAAACCAGCCGCAAATCCTAGCTATTGTAGTTATAAATTGTAAAGTCAAAAACCAGAAGTAACCTACCTAACTTGCAGCTTTGGGGGCCTCACATTGTAGTTTGTACAAATTTGCAAAAGAAAGTCTCAAACACTACTTGAGGTGTATCCTTGGGTTTAGAGTGGTATGTTTAGCGATTTTAATGGCATGAGCCGCCCATATTTGAATGACGTCAATATGTCCTCCCCGTAAACAGCAACATCGGGACACCCGCTGACCCGCTCCTCTCGTCCGGGTGGCAGTGGATATTTGCTGGGGTCTCCAGTGACCAGGAGTTTCTGGGTGAAAGTAAAGCAGTCACTATCAATTAATGACTGGACAGGCATTAATATGTTGGGGATGGAGGTAGCTCGGACAACGCATATCCGGACGTAGCCCAGGTTTACTTGAAAGGCATTGCTGAAAGTTACAGCCGCTGGGCCGCATCAGATACACCGAGTACAACTGGACAGAACTTGTTTAGGGTATTTCATGGAAGAGTATCAACATTGATCTGCTCCTGGGGTGCCGGAGATTGGCATGGATTACATATAATACTTGGTCAATTCTGGCTAATTTATAGCTGCCGTACTTATAGTTCAGTAAATCTGATAGACTCGTTGCCATAGTTTATAGCCATAGTTGCCAACTATCTATAGCAACCCCTCAAAAGATAGCTGATAGAAACGTTACTGCGTAGCATTTCTTCACCATGGTTGCTTCCACGTGCAGTTTATTCTAGGATTCCATCCCTCTTGGGATATGCCACGGTCATGATGCCCCAGTTCGTGAAAACGAAAGTGGCAACATATATAATTAACGTTTTTTGGATTTATGATAGATATACCCTTTGGTAATTTAACATAGCTATTGAAAATGGCCATAGAAATAGTTGATTTACCCACTAAAAATGGTGATTTTCTACAGCTATGTTAGTTTACCAGAGGTACCATGATATATCATGATATATCTAGAATTTACATGAATTTACAGTTGATGGGGTTATAATATGTTTGTAAAGTTTTTTTTCTAATAGCCTAACTTCAAATGGGGGCATCAGCTTGTACTGCACTAGGATTGGATACCCAAGGTTCTTCCATCAATATCAATTGAAAGGGCCAATCTATTTCTTGGTGGCCAATATCCCTATTGTTTGTTGTTTTTCTTCGCCCATATGCCCATTTTCAATGCGAATCTGGTTAATGTTTCCAAGTTTACATTCAATCTCCCAGTCTTACCGAGGTGAACGCAGATCACACACAGCACGGTCAAAACTCGGGTGCTATTGGGGGATAGACCTAATAAGAAAACATCCCCAAGTCATCACCATTATGGGTGGTGTGTACACCATCCCCAGTCATGGTAGGTTTATGGCAGCCAGGGTATTCCGAATATTCCCACATTCATGGCGCACCTCGACGACTTTGAGGCGATGCCAAGAGTCAGAAACGATGCAAGGCGATCGAAGAGTCCTTGAACCGAAGCCTAGGCGCGGCTGCGCCGTGGGGGCTGTGCTACTGGTGTCTTTGGGGAGTGCAGGACATCTATCAAACAACTAGTAACTAGTATCGCATGAGATAGAACAATGTTATTTTTCATGGCTCTCATTTAGATTTGGTATGGTGTGCCAACTTTAGGCCGTTTGAGGTGAGGTCAGGGATATATCCTTGTGAAAAACTCTCCCAAAGAGGTTGAGATTCCTACTAAAACAAGTACCCGTTGATAGTCCAAGCATCACGTCCACCAAATATTAAACACCCCTATTCTACGGTCCCAAATATGTGTATCCCCTACTATTTACCATGGTTTCAGGGATGTGTTTAATATGAACGCCGGAAGGGATTATCATCTATCAATGCTTGGGAAGTGGGGCTATAACCCCGATACCTTCTGGTAATTTTCCTTCTGGGAAACCACCAGCTTTAATAGAGTTACTAATCGAAGGAAGTTTAGAAGTCAAACTCCCGACAATATGGACTAATATGGACAGATGAAAAGCAGAGCAAGGCAGAGGCAGAGAGAAGAGGAAGATTAGAAGAGAGAAGATCAGAAGAGAAAGAGTAAGAAGAAAGAAGATGCAGATGCGCGAAAAGGTAGGAAAGTCGCGAAACACTGTGTTTTTCCAATGA
>Ga0126342_10013919_pt1 | contig 14224 bp, 13 predicted proteins | sample Cyp1metagenome_FD_92528 | JGI IMG/M metagenome (GOLD analysis project Ga0126342, IMG submission 92528) | Coral microbial communities from Lord Howe Island, Old Settlement Bay, Australia - Cyphastrea 1 metagenome | ecosystem: Host-associated > Invertebrates > Cnidaria > Coral ...
CACGGCAACCACACCTGCCACCAATGCAGCTTTAGTACATGGACAGCCATTGGCAAACATGCAGCCAGCAATGACTCCTCCAGCCCACAGCACACCAGCCAGCACACATGGACAACCTCCACACATGACACCCTCAGCTCCAGCCACGGCAATCACACCTGCCACCAATGCAGCTTTAGTACATGGACAGCCATTGGCAAACATGCAGCCAGCAATGACTCCTCCAGCCCACAGCACACCAGCCAGCACACCTGCCAGCACACCTGCCAGCACACCTGCCAGCACACCTGCCAGCACACATGGACAACCTCCACAGATGACACCTCCAGCTCCAGCCACAACAGCCAATGCAGCGCCCAGCATTGCACCAGCAGCCAGCACACATGGACAACCACCTGCTGGACCACAGGTTCCCCAAGAAATGCCCTTGGGAGGCTCGTGCGCCACCCTTTCTCACGCGGCTGGGGCCCCTGCTTCCTCGAGTTCTTCGGGCGGGGTTCCTGATGAAGGAAGCTCAGAAGTTTCCATCCGAATGGAAGGTACCATGTACACAGATGGCACCTATTGGAAGAAACCAGCCTGCATCAAGGCTGCTACATGTTCAATCATATAGAAAATCCATGAAAATCCCATAATTAATTGGGAGTTCTTAGGGTTTAGGATATGTCTTGTAGGTTCATGGTATTTGCATATATATATTATATATATATAATCATTTGTATTTTGGTTTCCAACCACCCTCCACCAAAGGGTATATATATACCAGGTAGGCTTTTTAACCACCTATCCCTGAGGGTCGCCTTTGATGAGGTTGGTTAAATCACCTATATAGAATAAAGACATATGGTCCGATGGCCCTTCCAAGCTTTGATAATATTTGAATTTCAATTTTCGATTAAACCATATATGGTGGATCTATGATTCGTCTATGATATATGTTTTTGTTCCATCCACTGCTGGCCCCCCAATTATCGTTTTTTCTCCCATCTCGATCAATTTATTTGTCTGGGTATGCCAAACCTGCCCGCTGTGAGGATGAACCGATACATGGACCAGCACAAAAAGGCCAAAATCCAGGCATCCCCCGAGTTGGTGAAGCTTTGGGGGACTAGCACTGGGCGTCCTATGGCTGCATGCCAGTGTTTTGGGCATGTTTTTTTTTTTTTTGGTGGCATACCTGCCTGTAATGAACAAATAGTACAAGATCTGCCGATTTAGGTGAAAAACTTCGTGAGCTTCTCTACAAGAATGAGATGAACATGGAAAGGGTGAATGCCGTTGTGGAGCGCATTCACACCCAGGAGACTCCTTTCTATAACAAAATAATATCATATCCACACACATCCATATACAGATTTACATCAATGCAGAGAAAGGAAATTGAGACCCCATACCACTTTAAACTGCATGTATATTGTGATTGTTTCTTTCCAGGAGAGCGCTGAGACAGTCGAAGGTGGTTGGTTAACCGAAAGTATGCTTCTCCTCCAACCTGGTTGGGATTCGCTTGGGGCTTACTCCATAATGCTTCTGTTTGTTTTCTTCCAAGTTTTGAATCCATGCAGATTACAAGATGTTTCCTTTTTAAGGACGATGGTGAAATCGGCCATCGCCTATGCCACAAAGCGTGGGCTTAACCGATACAATGAAGTCCACGGAAAAGAAGAATATAAGGTTGCCACTGACTGGAACTTCAAACATAAGGAGGTAGACACCACCCAAACGCGCGTAAGTGGGAACTTCGAGGTGCAGGCCGGGCCTGCTCTGGGATCTTCAGTGATGTTGTTGCTACACATTGGTCTTTGATCAATGCTCCTGGTCGCAGGGCGGGAGAGGCATTCTTCTTGGGGAGAATGCCAACCTCACTGCTGACAGACTGATGCTGATACTTGTGTTGCATTCAACAACATAATCTTAAATTCAATAGCTTGCTCAAATATCTACAAGTTTTGTGCCATCTATGGCTACCTAAGGAGAGGATCCAATTGCCAAAACCATGGTTTGGCAATGGCTAGCGGCTCTGGCCAACCAAATCCCGGAACTGAGAACAAAAGGGGTGGCAAGAAGCTTGCATTCCCCATTCTCCAAGTTGGTGGGGACCCATACAGCCAGTGACTCAATCCAAGACCCATCACTTAATCTCAAGTACTTAGTGCCAGCCAGAGAATATTCAGGTCAGCTACAGTGCTACACAGAGATTGCCGGAAAAAAGATCGATCAGGCAGAAGACATCAAGGACTGCCCAGGGTCCAAATTGCATATCAGTTGTAAATCCATGTGTATGATGTCGAGTTGAAATTCAAAAGCACACATGCACACACACACACAACACCACGTGCGCTCAAATAGATTGGCATGTTTCAGGAAAAGCTGAAAGAATTCGCCACAGACCGGTCTGACCAGTGCAATGCTTATTGGCTGCTGATTTCAAATCGCAATATAAAGATCAAAATGGCACCCTATGGTAAATCCATGTAAATCCAGTATTGCTGTCCCCAATTTCAATATCATCAGACCATTCAAAGTTTCAAGTATGACTTCAACCATTCCCCGACTTTAGGCTCTTCAAAGAGCTTGACGCCAAGCTGGTCTCCTTCCACAAGAAGTTTGACGAGCTCCTGGTTTTGCAGGCGGATGCTATCCAGCTTGAGACAGAACCGACACAGCAAGAACCTTAGAGCTACTGAGCTACTGAATTAATTCTTTGTGAAAGTTGTGGGATCTCATCGGTGTCTTTTATTTCCCAGCTAAGCTTTTATGCTAGCATCAGTTTGGGTTGGCCCAGGTCTATGAGGGCAAACCTTCGAAAAGTGCTGTGCGACTTGACAAAGGAAGATGTCCAGCTGAACCAAATCGTCACGCGATGCAGGCAGGTCTTTTTCCATTTAGTTTTAGCATGTGTACTCCTTTGACAATTTTTCGGCATGTGTTTAAAGCATGTGCCACCTTGACTTTCGCCAGGGCCGTGAAACCAAAGGCCAAAGCCAAGGCCAAGGCAGGCAAACCCAGGAAGAAGCGAGCAGCCCCTGCTGCGGGCCCAAAGATCGAAGGTGACGGTGAGGATGAGCAGGATGAGGATGAGGAAGAGGAAGAAGAGACCGAAGTAGTGCCAAAAAAGAAGGCAAAGAAAAAGGCGTAGGTGTTTCGATGCCTATAGGCTGCTGATTTTGAGTTCCAGCCCAGCCTGAAAAATATAGGTCAGCATGCCTTGAGCGGCAGTGTGGTTGTCCCCTGCGACTTTTGAAATCTCAGTGTTCAATTGCAGGCCATGACGGCCCTTAGACGCTGTGTGAGTAAATTTGTTCCTACTTGGGGCTTGCCACACAGCCACTGCGTGCTTTTTGGCAATGTGAAAGGTTGACAGGAGATGCCTGACAACAATTCTGCCAGTTTGGCACCGTATGCATTAGATCTGCGGAAACATGGGAAAAACATCAGACCTGCACTGCAGCTCTCTTGTTGTTTCAAGGCTCATGCTACACAAACTTTAACCTATATGTACCTTTGACCCCAATGTGATACTTCGCTCAAGCCAGGTCATTTCAGCTCTCCTGCGCAGTTGAGAGGCTCAATCTGTGCTACTCATATGTATGCAGCTGACACCCACTTGGATGCTGAAAAAATACCCAAAAAACACTCCAACCCAAGTCCTTCCAAGCTTCGGCATCGCAGGCTACACCAATCCGAATCCTGCACCGGCCGAGCCGTCAGCTGAAACTGATGCTGACGTTGAAGCTCTCACTGATGAATTGGCAATGGAATTTATGGGGGAATACCTTACCGGAGACTCTTGGGCTTAGCAATTGTCTTTCCAAATTATAGATGGACTTTTGTTTGGTATGAGAAGAAGTATTAATAGCTTTTCCTATAGACATATGGCCGGAAACCAAGGCTGAGTCGGCCTACAGGGTGGGAAAACTTGCGTCAATGGTTTGTCGTCTCACCAGAAGATGATGCTTGGCCAAGTCTATAAACTGCAGTTTTCATATGTTTTAACCCTGAGTGGTCCCATTTTGTTTGGGTTATAGTTTGTTGGTCAAAACCATTGGAATATCACTGGAGGCTTTGTGAAGGGAAAACTCATGAACAAGCTCAGCACGGCCTTTCGCCAGAAAAACAACGCATGTCGAATTATCCGTTCATTGATCAACAAGACTGACGGGATGACCTTGGACATTCCAATAGACGTATGTCCTGTGACTGTTCGCATGCGCAGACCTGTTCGAAGGTTAGAAGTTTGGTGGCCCATCCTTCGTATGGACCAGTGGGTAAAGTTCTTGTTCAACCAGAAGCCACGGCTGTTGCTGGGTGGCCAGGTGCCAGACCCACAGGGGAAGTGGAAACAGCTTTACTACAATTTCTGGTCTGTCTACCAAAAGATTCATGGGGACCATCCAATCTATTCCAGAACGGACGTGGACCTGGGGACATGCCTTCCCTATTTGATTCATGGCGATGAAGGTCGTGGACAGCTAAAGAGACCTTACCTCGTAGTGTCATGGCAACTATTGATAGGGCACCATGGTCTTGAAGCGACGAATGACTCAGGGTATCATGGTTATTTATATGATCGACATTTTTCTTTGTTTCATGAATGGTGCCATTTCAAACCCCTCAATCAATGGAACCTTGCAAATCCTTGATGAAACAAACCTTCAGGCACAGCTTCACGAGTCGCTTCTTGTTCTCGGGGATTAGCAGCCATTTGTATTACCAAGAGTGGACGGTGGACGATTTGCTGGGTGAATTGGCCAAAGAGGCTATTGATGCATATGAGGTTGGTGTACTGGAGCCTTGGATTGAATGTTCAAAAAATGTTCATAATTTATAGATGATATGTATTGTCGATGTATGTCATCTTCTATGTGATATGATCGACGTCAAATAATAAATATATATGACCTGAACCCAGCCAACAAAAGTCACCCGGGTGGTTCCTTTGCTGCTCCATCAGGATATTGGAAGCACCAAGCTGCGCCTGGTCAACGTCGGGACCAAGGGAGATTGGGTATTCTTACGCAAGGTTCCTTATCTTATTTGATGATCAAGATTTATTATCCTTCCAAACACTTCCAAACATAATCCATAATAGGGGCCACTACCATACCCAAAGTCAAGTATGTGGAAATGGTTATGTGGAGTTTCTTGAGCCCTCTATAATACCGTTACCCTTCAACGGTTTTATTTTTAAGATTTTTACACAATTAACTATTTTCTGGGCTAGTTGGCCAATGGGAGGCCATATATTGTGCATAAAAGCTGTTTTTCTTTTGTGGCAAGCCACTATTATGTTTTATCTTGCAAGGGTATGGTCGGTTAAAGAATTATAAGGTTCCACCTTGTAGGAGTGGGAGAACCCTACTTCGAGTGCGGCCTGGTGGCGGCAAGGGGATGGAGACTGGCCATTTAAGGGCCCATGCCCAATGCTTCAAATACCGGGATCGCACCTACCCAAATACATCCAGTTAGACTACGTTCATGTGTGGCATCTTGGATATGGCGAGGACGCCTGCGCAAGTTCTGTGGTACTGTTGGCTCAGTTAGGCCATTTTGGCCAAGGAACCAGCCTAGATGAAAGGCTCGAAGTTGCTTATGGAAGATTTGACCACTGGTGTAAGGTCCACAAGCGAACAACATCAATTGACTCATTCTCAAAGCAATCCTTCGGGATGGGCCCGTGTTTAGGCCGAAATTCAGTTTAGTTTTTCTTCACCCATTGGGGGTATGGAAGAATTCCCCCATATACATATTTATTTCTATTTATGACGATATGTATATATATATATATATATTTGTTATATATATATATGTGTGTACATGAAATATTGAAATAAATAGATAGATAAATAAATAAGTAAACAAATAAACAAACAAATAAATATCATACATATATATATATACAATATATATATACAATATATATATACAATATATATATACAATATATATATACAATAAATATATATATATATGCTTATATATTACATACATTTATATATATGTATATGCGTATATATGATATGTATATTACATATTACATATATTACAATAATATATATATATATATTCATTTATATTTAATATAGATCTATATTATGTTACTTATATAAATATTATTATATATATGTATGGTGGTGGTGTTGACCTTACCTACTGGGGGTTTCCCTGCTTGCCCAGGAAAGGATTTCCAGTCACTGTGTCCGGAAAGGCCTTCGACACCGGGCTGGTCATGCTCTGGCTTGGCGACGACATGACTTCATCACAGGACTGGCTGGGTATTTAAATATCGTTCTATAAATTCTCAACCCAAAGAAATGCTTATTAGGGATCGACTATGGGACTATTCACCTGGACCCTCATAATTTGTGGACGTTTGGCCTTTTGAACGTTTGGAACGGCTCTAGCAAAACTGAACACTCCCAGTTTGGACTGACTCCCAGGAAAACTGAACACTCCCAAACAAAGGGTAACTGTTTTGGACCCGGGCTGCAAACTGTAGGTGGACCCCGGGAATGATCTCTTCCAAATGTGTCACTATATGGTGAAATGCGCCAACAAGTTCTTTCGAACCTTGATCCATGAAGGCGTTTTGATGCAGGGCGATGTTTGCACCACTGCCAGGGTGGCCGGATCAGAAATGAATGCCAGTTGGTAGCAGTTGTTTCTTTGTTTGGACTATCAAATGTATTCCATAATGCCTAGTGAATATCCAAAATATGTCCCCATGCGTGGGTCCCAAATGGGATAAAGTTGTTGGATATGTATTTTTTCGTCGCCAATCCCTTTGTAAAACTTCAGGTAGCTTATGCGTCCCTTGCTTCAGCAACTTTTGCTGCTGGTATGAAGCTCTATAAGTACCGTCCCAAATTCCACTTGGGCACGCATCTGCCATTGAGCATCACATCCCCAGAGGCCATTAATCCCCATTGATTCTTGGCTCTTGGCTTTAGACCACCTCAATCCCTGCAATTGGTGAAGCTATGGGTGAAGTTGGGGTAGCAATGTGCCCTAAACCATTTCCAGTTGGATTGGAGCCTGTGTTTCCTAGGCTATGCTACATGGGCCGATGAAGATTTCATTGGGAAGGTTTCACGGACTGCACGGTCCACACATCCTTTGACGCAAAGCCTAAGGACATTGGAGAAGTGCCTGGGGCAATATGCCCAGCAATATGCCCTACTCAACTTCTAGGAAGTTTCATGGCCACCTGCAGCTATGATTGAGATGAAAGGAAAAAATGTGCTTGCTTGGAACATTCGCTCAAGTGAGCGTTCAGATTTGTTTGGGAGTGTTCAGTTTTGCCTGGAACCGTTCCAAACGTTCCAAACGTTCAATTGGACAAAAGTACCATAATTATGGTACTTTTGAGGGTCCAGGTAAATGAATTTACAGTAATGATACCTTAGGATTTAAACTCTCCAGTTGATTTGGCTAAATGATGGGGAACCAGGCCTTTTTTTATCTGATTTATGCGGTAGTTCAATGATGTTTGATGGGACCATATTCGGCCAACTGATGTCCAATTCAAATGGGTGGTTTTCACCACCCAAAAACCCTGCATTTGATGCACTTGGATATGCCGGACCCATGGCATAGCAAGTGGTTAGTGACGGTTAGCGTATGCTAGTTGAATGTGAAACATCTGCAGTTCATAGTCTACGTGCAACAGGGATAAATAACATTCATTTCGAACTGGGTCAGATGATCGAGATGAAGCTATGTGATTTTCTGTGATTTTGAATGGTCCAGTGGTGAAGTTCTTAATCAAAATGACTGGCTAAACTGTTGCTGACCACATGCGATGCACATCCAAAGCAGAAGCACCAACTCACAGCGAAGGTGTCAATGTGGAGACAACGTTGCCTTTCTTTTCAGAGGTATCATCATTGTCCCAAAGCACGATGGATCTCCCATCAATCTGTATATTTCTATAAAGGTCAACTATAACGCATTTTTCCAACCATGTCTGTCATTCCCTGCCAAGTGCCGGGTGAAAATTGACTCACCGGCAGAAAACTGTGCCCGCGAGAGCGCCCCCATGGTGTGATTCCCCACCAAGCATCTCCGCGAGCAAGTCCTTTACTTCTTCCACTGACCCTGAAGAGCCACATGCTGCCTGCAAGAGGGTCTTGTAAGTCACCTGACCACCGGGTTTGGTTTGGGAAATTTGCATCCGACCCACTGGTTCATTTGATACCAAGATTTTTGAAATGACCACTGAAATGAAACTCCCAGTTGGCCAAGGCAACTTTGATCGAAGTCTGCAGAACAGGTGTTGGGAGATGTTGGGACGCCATCTGACTCGCAAGTCATAGCTCTGTGTGGATTGTCCCGCGGTTTGATGCACAATATAACTTGGGATGTATAAACTTCCACGTGGCGAAGTGACCAAGTGGGAGAAACTGCTTAAGCTACTTGAACAGCTGCCCATGAAATTATCCAATATGAAACCTGCTGATACCTGCTGATGATTCTCAACATGTCTTAACAGACTCAAAGATTGCAAGTATTGGCTGGTATTTTGGCTGGTCATTCTCTACTGCCTTACAGTAACCCCATCGCAACTCTGTCTCACATCATGAAGTCAAGCACAGACAGAACGACTGCAGATCTAAAGCCAGACCTCATTGGGCTCAATTGCATTTCTGGCCATCTGTGACCGCCAGTGCTGGGCAGCAGGCAAGTTGCCGCAGCGACAACAGGCCAAGATCAAAATGTTGTACGAGATCACTGTGGGTTTGAAAGCCTCGCAGTAGTGTGGTCTCGCCAATTGGAGATGAGGATTTTTGTTTGGCGGGTCGCCGTTCAAATGGGTGAAATTCCAAGAGATTCAACATAATTCAAACCTGCACCTACAGTAGGGGTTCAAAGTCTATCGAAATCTTGGCCTATAGTCGTGAGGCTCAGCATTATTGGTCGCAGGCCAGAAAATGGCCTGCTAACCCAGAAGAGCATGGACATTCTATGCTCGCATGTTCAGAATTTCTTCATGGAAAATTGTGCAGTAACCCCCTGCATTTGGATTTTGGTTGTTTTTTGGGGAAAAAACTTGGTTTCCTTCGGATCTTCCCTGAGAAAAAACCCCTCAATATCCCAGAATCAACTTGAATCAACCCAATGACAATCCATGTTCTGCCTAATTTTCTGGTTGTGCCCCCAGCCCGGCCTCCTTGAGCGCTTGAAAGGCAGCCTCGGCCGTCGAGAGATCCTGCTGTGCCGCGGCCACATCGATGAAAGCCTTCGTGGAAGGCCGGTGGATCAGTCACCGAAACATATCTATAGCAACCCCCACATGACCCACAAAAAAGATAGAAACATGTTTCCAGCATTGACTGATATTGACTGCAATTATAGATGATATATGTTGCCCCTAGTTTCCAGGTATCCAACTTTTCTATCTTTTTTTGGAGGTTTCTATACATCTCGCCACATATCTTCCAGATTTTTCGTGACGATACCGCACATATTTAGTTTTTTTTTTTAACAATATATATGTGCGAGACATGCCCAAGACATTCGCAAGATCACACATGAAGATCCGGTCTGCGAAAGCATCACATGGTGCAGCGATTCATCCTCCTCAAGCGATGCTTGTAATAGAGAAACTGTTAAAGGCACGTGATGCACATGATATGCACATGATATGCACATGTAACTGTCTGATTTACAACCCGATTTGGCCTGCACCTGCCATATCTTTCCATCACAACTCCCTTTTCATTGGCCTTGTTACATCCTGTGGATGATCCTCTCACAGTAGCAATCAGTAGCACCTTGCCATCCAAGGGACATGATATGCCTCCAAGCTGGTGCACGGCCATCGCTTTGCCCAGGAGAGGCCATCTGGAGCGTACTTTCCAGCACTGATCAGGGTCGTGAATGTGAAGCCTAGGCAGTAAGCATCACAGGTCAGATTCCAACATCATCCAATGGAATTTTACATTACCCAAATTAGCCCTATGTTTAAATACTCCATTTGAAATGATTTATGGAAGTGAGTGCCAAATTTTCACCTGATAAAGTCATCTCCCGTTTCTCTCACATGGTTTCATAGTTGTTCATGGGTTATTTACCACATAATACCTTTTCCTGGTAGTTTTTTTTGGTACGGTGGCTGCTCACTGTCTCGAGTGAGCTCTGCTAGCATTTGCTGCTTCTCCCCTGCCCACAACGCAAAGCCAACCGTTTCTCACCGGGAGGCTACTGGGCTCCAGGTGCCTGGATAACAGCTTCTCATACCATCGCCTTGGAAAATTTCGGGGCTGCCCCTGAGATGTCAAAGATGAACAAAAAGGAGACGAGCTGCGGATGTTCACTTAGCCATTTCAAGTTACCCTCTGGTAATTTAACATAGCTATGGAAAATCACCATTTTTAATGGGAAAATCCACTATAAATGGCCATTTTCAATAGCTATGTTAGTTTACCAGAGGGTAGTTTTGGGTGCATTTGGTGAAATTGTTTGGCTCAGACCATCATCGCGTCAGAGAAAGGTCCCTGACTGCAACCACTAGGTTCCTGCCCAAATCTATTTGGCCGTTCCTCCAAATCCGGGGGATTAGCCGTAACTTCCCCGTTGCCGCTGAGCCAAAGAGCTCACATGCGGGTAAATCCCCAGTCTTCGCTGCTGCGCTCAAAATGCTGTTGTAGGCAATGACAGTTGGCGTCACCTGCAGTTCCATCTCCTGTGACCACGGTGCAGCTTTTTGCTACACATATCTTATAATGAAGTTTCGTTCGAATAAAGTTCATTATTCAGTGACACATTTATTGATCCTCCATTACAGCAAAATCAATTGATATCAATTAATATCAAATAATAATTCATCCTTCTCAAAACACTGTTCTCATGTCCTTGGGCGGCTCCTTGTACACTGCCTCTGCCGCCCGCAGGTCATGTGCATTGGCCGCTGCAGTGATGAGCTGATTGTAGGCCATGGTGCCCACATGAGCAGCACCCATTTCTTGCATCCAAAACCTCCTTGTCCGGGTGGATTTTTTTGGGTGGTGAATTTGAAATTCAAAAAAAGTGCCAGAATTTGAATACGACGGGGATACGGAAACTAATGAGTGTTTGTAGGCATCCAACTGCAAAAAGGGTGATTTTCCATTGCAAGGTGTGATGACTTGGCCGGGGGTATGAGCAAATTGAATAATTGGTAGCTAATGTGGGGACTTTGGGTTTCTTCAGTCAAATAAAAATAAATAATAATATCTATCTATATATATATATGTGTGTGTGTGTTTGTGCGTGTTTCTGTTTATAGAACATGTTAAGTCTATTTGGGCCCTTGGAATTCCTCATGCCGAAGCCGAAGCCAGCCGAAGCCAGCCGAAAAGCCGAAGCCTAGAGTCGCTGTCTGGACCTGGCCCTTCTTGGCTGCAGCCTCCATCAATTTGCCGAAGGTTTTCATGTTGGGCGCAATCTGGGCACCTAGGTCGATGGCCCGATGACAGCGGGCACATCAATCCTTGCCGCATGATTTTTTGGCTGAAAAGTCTGAACAAATTGACCAGTTTGGATTTATATGGAGTTGCCAGAATCTATCAGTTAAGCGGATTTTTGCATGCCATTGAATTGACCAAATGAGCAGTGTTTCAAACCCGTAACGTCTATACTGGTTGCTTAAGAACCGATTTCCCAGCTCATCTGTGATAATCCCCAATATATTGGATAGTATGACCCAATCATCAACCAGCCATCAACTATCACTTATATCATAATATATATATATATATATCTGTGTGTGTGTGTGTCCCCACATATATGTTGATATGTTATAATATGTAGTTAATCCATGTTCACCACTGTCATCACGGTGCCCCCTCGTTGAGGTCACGACCCAGCATCGAGTCGTAGAAGTCTTTGGCTTTCTCTGCTTCTCCCGCATTGGCATAGGCCTGCCATGGGTCCCTGATGGATCACCTGATGAGGTCATCCCCGGATGGAAAATCACGGAGTTTTCTGCAGGTCTCATGTCTTTTCATGTGGCACAACTCATCATTGTTAACGGGGGCGTTGGGCGATAATTTTTTTTACAGCATCACAACGCATGCTCGATTTTCTCAGCTGAGGCTTATCATAAGCCATAATTAATCAAAGGGGGGTTGCACTGGTGTTTTGCACTGCTGTTGCCACCCCAGTGACATGATCAAAACTGGGTCTCTTTCCCCTGGCCGGCTTTCCCATCCAATGTGGGATCCACGAGTCATCCCCGAACTATGATTGTTATCAGCCAGAATCAGCAATCAGGCGAAACCTAAATCATTCCAACTAGGGGCATACTGCTACACGTAGCTAAAAAAAAACTCTGGCAATTCCACGTAGCTATGGAACATCATCATTTTTCAATATTTTTCATAGGTAAATCATCATAAAACCATCTGTAAATGTGCAATTTTACAGAACTAGCTTAAATCACAAAAGGGACTTTGGTATACCCATTAATGAACCACAACTTGGCGGTGGCTCGTTGCAGATCCCACCCCCTTTTAAAAGCCTTCAGCATCGTGTTCCAAAGCATCCGCCTCGCGCTGTATTTACACATCCGACCAAGGGTCCACAAATGAGTGATGATGACCCCCGCAATATGGAAAAACACCTATTCAAATAATTTTACATACTGATTTTCGATTGCCATATTTTTTGACCACAGGGTGAACCCAATAAACCAGACCTCCGTTTATAAGTTGGTCACGTTGGTCATTAATTATACACCTTCCAAACTTGGGACGATTGAGAAACTGTCAGACGTTTCACTGGTTTCTACACGTTTCCAATACGAGAACAATAAAAGGTTTGCCATAGTAATGGGATGGGTATAGATGGTATATCGACCATGTTACTGGAACCAGTCCATACCCAAAAAAAGTACCGGGCAGCAAAAAGTTGTGGCTGGGCAAACGAAACATGTCCAAACTCCCAGCAAACTGGCCAACAATCAACAAATGAACCTACCCTTCACTGGTTGGCCCAGTTCCATCCGTTTTGACCGTTCAACAGCCACAACTGGTTGCTTCCAAATACATTCACATCCCCAAGTCTCAAGCTAGCATACCAAGGTTTACCTAGAAATGGTTGTTTCCTTTTCTTGCCGATTCATTCCATTTATGTCCAGCTTAAACCTCTCTTGTTGTTTTAACCAAGCAACCTACCCACCGAGTCACCAGTCAGTTCGCCTTTCTTGATCTTGTACATCATCAACAAACATCAAATTATAAATTGGATTCTGGTAAGTCACTTTGTATTTCACCATCATATTAATAAAGCCAGCAGCCATCAGCAGTGCCGCCTCTTCTTCGCTGTTACCAAGGGCCGCAATTGAGAGAAGAGTCGCCAGGCATCGCCGACCGCTGCGGCCGTGGCTGCGTCGTTGAGCTCCTGAGTCACTGGGATGATTTCATGGAGGTGCAGGAAACCATATCATGGGTATCATGGGGCCTTTGCCTTACTGTTTTTTTTTAAGGACCGCGCTTTGTGTAAAATGAACAAAGCAGAATGAGAACATTAATATCATGAGATGTGCACAGATTTCGGCTATGTGATGCTTATGCGTTACATCACTTCCATTCTTCCAGAAGATCCAGAACACATTCTCAACAATATATGCATGCTGCACCGCTCCTCCATCAATTGCTTCGTGCAGACCTGGCGGCCTGAGAAAGGTGGGAAAAGCGAACGCAGAAGTTGAATGTAAGATATCCATAGATATCTTGTAACATCATATATATAATTATATATATATTGTCCACAAACAAGGCTCCTTTCCACCGTGAAAGTTCTACCTAGACGGTCCGGATCCTCATCCATCATCATCCCAAATAACTGGGGGTTTATTATGGTTTATTATTGGGCGTTTACATGTTTGTTTGTTTTTTTTTAACCTCAGTAGTCTTTCCTCCAGGCAGAACGGACAGGTGGGCATCCCAATGTTCCGATAAGCAGCCTCCAGCAGGGTAGCATCTTGAGGTCAGTAGGCGCCCATGGTGCATGAGTTGGCATTTTTAGCGATGTCGCCAAACAAGCTGGTGGTGGATGTTTCTCCCTTCACACCAAAACAACACGACGTTGGAATCCGACATAGCGCCTTGGCACCGTGGTTTAAAAAACAGAACAGGCCACTGTGGGAGTGCGCAAATTGCAGCATTTCCTGTGCAAAGATCCAACAGCATATGGCGCAACCGGACAAAATTGAATTCCATTCCTCTCTGCTGTTCATTGGCTG
>Ga0126342_10013920_pt1 | contig 14223 bp, 11 predicted proteins | sample Cyp1metagenome_FD_92528 | JGI IMG/M metagenome (GOLD analysis project Ga0126342, IMG submission 92528) | Coral microbial communities from Lord Howe Island, Old Settlement Bay, Australia - Cyphastrea 1 metagenome | ecosystem: Host-associated > Invertebrates > Cnidaria > Coral ...
AATATAAGTGGTTGGTGGTTTGGAACATCTTATATTTTCCATATATTGGGAACAATAATCCCTTTGACTTTCATATTTTTCAGAGGGGTAGGTCAACCACCAACCAGATAATATATATTATATTATGCCACATTATCACATCCCCATCATTAATTATCACACCCCTATTATTAATATGAATATATAACATGATATAATCATATAGAATGATAATCACCATTTCGAATGGGTAAACCATCTATTTCGATTAGGGCCATCTATACCATGGCTATGTTAGTCATAACCAGAGGGTATATTTATTTGTGAATCCCACTTATTTTCCACTGCAGGGGAGCAAGGGCACCAGGACCAGGGGTTTTCCCATGGAGAAACCATGGGATTTCCCTGGGGAAACTCCTGGAGAAATGGAGGAAACAGATCCCTAAAGCAACAGAGATGTGGACCTGGCAACCCTGGGGAAACCCTGGGGAAACCCTGGGAAAATGATCTACAGGAGGGTAACTTACGGTGTGCCAAAATATGTCCGGATGATTTTTTTCCTTCCCCCCACTGTACAGAATTGTAAGATGTTGTACCCTCTGGTAAACTAACGTAACTATGGAAAATCACCATTTTTAATGGGTAAATCCACTATAAATGGCCATTTTCAATAGCTATGTTAGTTTACCAGAGAGTACAGTGTTTTTTTCAGCAAACAAATATGGCGGTCGAAAGTTCCTGTTCATCCTGCAAAAACACCTGTCAAATGGATTCAAACATTGCCCACTTGTTTTTTTGCGTGCGGGACATGTATAGTACAGGTATGTAAGCAAAATCATATACTCACCAATTTTCCAAAGATGGCGGATTGCTCACATGAATGTTCACATGTTCCGAATCCATTATTGATTCATATGTAGGTACACCCTTTGGTACATCCTCTGGTAAACCCTATGGTAAACCCTCCCTTGGGCGGATATTGTTATTAGTTCCATGCTCCAAATCATCCATGACATTGGGTTTATCACATGACGTCAATTCATCCCAGCACCAGTTCATGTTTTCACGTCCCCTATGATAGTTCAATTATCAAGATACTCCTTTTAGCACCTACTGTCCTTTTTTTTTCTTGGGCAAACGTAGAGTATACCCTCAATTTCTGCTTATATCCCAATTCATACTATATAATTGTTGGTTGTATATCCCATTATATATCCCATCATATTCCCATTACATCCCAGAAAATCCTGCAAAACTGTTTGGTTTCAGCCTCGTTCTGTCTCATTCAAAATGTCGGTGAATGCCCGTTGATGATCACAAAAAACGAATCCTGACTTCGTTGAATCCCCAGCATCACAGCAACTCAAAGATGGTTTGGTAGTTTCAAAGACTTGTGACTTGTTTCTCAAACATGATTTCTTATATTAGTCTTATTCATCCATATGATCCATATATATATAATATATATATATATATATATATCCATCCGGTGATGATCCCCGTTCTTATCCTTTGTCCATTTTGCTACGTTTTAGACGTTTTAAACGGTTTTGGGGGTTCAAATCACCACGGAATGCTGACCGCCATGACATTCATCCCATTCATCCAATGCGCGAGGCCGAGCGCCTGCCGCAGCACCTGCATCTCGACATGATGATACCAAAAAACAATTGATTTATCATCAGTGGGTATCAAACCAAATGGATTCAAATTTGATTTATTGATTTATTTATGACATTTATTTGATTTATCAAACCAAATGGATCCAAATGGTGGTTCATCAGCCCTCTCCATTTACAAACTTATGTTGTTCATTGTTTTTCACAATGTTCCACTGTCCATCGAGATTCCCCGTTGCTTTCGTTTGATGGATATGTCTAAAGCCTTTATACTTAAGCCTATACATCAAACATTTTGGGCTGGTCGCACCCCCGACATGACAAGAAAGGTTCCCCCCCATCCCTTGCCCATACTGTTTCCTGTCATGTCCTTGTATGTTATGTTCATTAACATCAATATAGGGTGACTTATTGGGGTACATGTAGGCCAAACATGATCCAATCTGGTTGGTGGTTTGGAACATTATATATTTTTCCAGATATTGGGAATAATCATTCTCACTGACTAATATTTTTCAGAGGGGTTGAAACCACCAACCAGCAATAAAATCCAACATCAATAAACCGTATGTCCACAGTGTGGTTGGCGAAACATCGCCATCTCTTGCTGCAGCCAATGTTCGTGGTGCAGCGGTGCTGGTTGGACTTCGACTTTTCTGTTCGGATTAGTCTGAGAATCATGGTACCCCCCCAGTTTCAAAATGGATCATCATCATTTGTAATCTTATGTTCCCAGTTCTTGGATAAGGATGGATAAGGGAAAACCACACAGGAAACCCATATTTTATTTGGGAAAACCAATGTTTCCTGCTGATTTCCCCTCAAACGAATCCATGGATATGTAATTTTCTCATGACGGATTGCCAGACGTTGGATAAAATGTTCTTGAAATGGATGGGTAACATGTTCCAGTGTCATTTCCTCAAGTTTTTTTCCCAGTTTCCATTCCAATATTTCAGAATGCCTAGAGGAAAAGGATGAAGCATTGAAACGAACATCCTCCATGTAATTCCTATAGGTTTTTGAATATAATCTGGTTTTGGAACATTTGTTATTTTCCCCAATAGTTGGGATGATGATCCAATCTGACGAACTCATATTTTTCAAGGGGGTAGGTCAACCACCAATTAGTAGTGGGAATATGTAATTGTCCTCTGAGCTTGATCCATAAACATCACGATCTACCAAAATATTATAATTCCATGACACTAATCTTGACGACTGAAGACAACCGGACGAAGAACCGGTGTCCTACGAACACATCATGCAAGACAGATTCAAAGAGACCATGGTCACCCCATTGCCCAACTCGTGATCTGCGATCGGGTAAGTCAGAGGCCACGATTCTCAGAGAGGATGAAGCTGCACTTGATGAAGATGATCCACTGCTGGAACCCGTGAACGCAGCATGATAGTCCATCGCGAGTGATCTGAGATGAACGCCTCATTGTTTTCACATGCAGCAACTGCTATGTGAACGTACAGATTCATCGTGCCTAGTTTTGTGACGAGAAAAGGACAATTTATTCCTTGTGATCACCATCATGACATTTATCGATTTGTTACTAGCAAATCGTTTGGCATTATATCTGACATATCTTATGGCATTCGATCTGCCATTCTATCTGGCATATCTTCTGGCAAATATTTTGACATATCTTCTGGCATTCTATCTGGCATTCTATCTAGCATATCTTATTGCATTCTATCTGGCATTCAATCTGGCATATCATATCTTCTAGCATATCTTCTGACATCCTATCTGACATTCTATCTAGCAGATCTTCAGGTATCCTATCTAGCAAACATTCTAGCACTTCATCTAGCATACCATCTGGCATTTGATCTGACATATCTTCTCACCTCCTATCAGAGATGATACCTCGCATATCTTCTAGCATTCTTAGTGGCGCATATCTTCAAGCATATATCCTGGCACATATTATGGCATTCTATCTGACATTTTACTTAGCATTCTATCTAGCATACCTACTAGCTCTCTATTTGGCATATCTTCTAATATTTAATCCAGCGGTGCGCACTGAGCTCGGACGCTAGCGAAGAGCTTGGTGAAGAGTTGGCAAAGGCAACAATGGACGTAAAATTGAAGGCAGAGGTGGTGGATGAGATGCTGGCGGAGGAGGAGCAGAAGGAGCAGTAAGAGGATAGTTGGCCGATAAGGAGGAGGAGGAGAACAACTGAGATAAAATCTAACAACTCTCACCTAGCAGGTGGGGGGAAAAAAAGGGAATAATTTTATTAAACATTTGGGTTTAGGGCTTAACAGTGAGGCTTCCAAGCTTGAGTTTTGGGTAATTTATCAGTTGAATATAGGCAAGTACGCTTCGATCTGCTCATCTATCCCATTTTAGCATGACGACGCGCCAATCGAATATACTCCTTGCGAATTTCATCAGTGGGAAATATTGTAGAAAATCATCTGTTATTAGATATAATTCCAATGTGCTGTTGTGGATATGTGAGCGCCATTGGCGACGAGTAACATTCGCAAGATAAGATGATCTGCGTCAACCTGTGTATAGATCCTATTATCTTCTTCCCTTTTACCTTTCCTTTTTTTTAATGCCAAGCTATGGTTGTGATCACATCCATCGTCAACCCAATCTCTCACGATCTATCACGATCCATAAACATCACGATCCTTTCACTTTCCGACCAAAAAAAACAAATATGTCACATCACGATCTACCAAAACGATACTAAACGCCTAAGGCCTGCATTGCGCTTTCCCGCCAAACATGTCTTGGTGGATGCTTGGATTCGCACATCGGGCGGGATGTTTCCCGGAGAGGGAAGGACGCGTTGCCGAAGTCTGATGAAATCCGTATAGTGAGTGGTAGATGTTTTTGGTTTTCCACCACTGGAACTGATAATCAATCATTGTATCCATTATACACCAATCATTCTACCCTCTGGTAAACTAACAGTTTGCTATTGAAAATTGCCATAGAAATAGTGAGTTTTCCCATTAAAAATGGTGATTTTCCATAGTTATGTTAGTCATAACCAGAGGGTACCAATGGATTGTACTGTTCCCATGGCTTTCCACCACTTCTTGGTAGAAAATTTTTATGGGCACCTCGAAGGCACAAAAAACGTCATTGCGAAGTCGTCATAAGTCGTCATAAGTCGTTCGGAGAACGTAGAAACGCAGAGTCCCATCGAATCAAAGGTTGACCCTATATATATATATTATATAATATTAATATTACATATATATATATCAGATTACACTGGATGCAAACTTAGATTTATACAGCCATGTGACATGTGTGTGTTGTTTCCCATTTATAGATGGTTTACCTATTAAAAATGGTGATTTTCCATGGCCAGATGATACTATAAGAGGTTCCAGTAGCCATGGCGCCCGAAAATCCTGTCCTCGTGAATATGTTTCTCGATCTACGTGGATCTCCAGGGATATTGGCATTTACAAATGAATTGCCAAATCACACTAAACCATCCAGTACCAATATATACCAACATGGTATTGTCATGTTTGTTGCAACATAGCGTATCCCTAAAATCAATTGGTTTGTCACCATTTGCCCGTCAAACAATTGCGGTAAGTGGGAGAATATATGAACCATTTTCAAACACACCCATATATCATAGTTTTTTCATGACCCATTGTATCACATTGTGTCCCCACTCTATCATCATATTATTAGTAAGCGTAACCTCCTTACAAAATCTAATGGTCCAGTGGCTCAAGGATTTGCAGTTGTATCTCCAGCTGGTTTTGTGTCTAACCAATGGACGCAGTTTCCAACCGTTCTGACAAATTTGTGACATGTGTGGTTTTTGTTAAACAGTCGTAGTCACAATGGCGTAATGTGCATAGATGAGTTACTACAATTCATGCCATCAATGCCATCCATGGAGTATTTGCGTATATATATATATCCGCCGTATGACCCGCGTTCAAAGCCCGAAATGTCATCCAACTTGATGCAGTTTCATAAATTTGGAAGCCATGGCCCTAATCGAAATAGATGCTTTACCGAACTAAAAAATGGGTGGATCTTTCCATGGCTATATAGGCTATGTTCGTCGCCAGGTCGGGTAGTGATTTCCCAGTTGGATGATGCCGAGGATCCCTAGGAATGGAAGTACCTGGTACGTTAGTACCATATGTTTGGCCAAAATTGCTGGGGATACTCCATGATATGCCATGATCATATGCCGGATAAAAATATTCCTCTCATGGTGGATATTCCATGATTATATGCAAAATAATTATTGTATGTACCATGAGAATATGCCATGATTACCCTCTGGTAAACATACACAAAACTATGGAAAATCACCATTTTAAATGGATAAATCCACTATAAATGGCCATTTTCAATAGCTATGTTTGTTTACCAGAGGGTATATGCCATGATCTTCAAGATGCTATTGCAATGATAGGATTATAGCATCGCCCCCAAGGCCGGCACCACGGTGCTCCAAACGGTGGACGATGAGACCTGGGCCATGGCAACGCACACCGGGATCCATACGCAGAGCCATGGCGGCCATGGCCTGTCGCTCGCGACTCCCTTGGATCACATGTGGGCATGAACACATTGGGAAATGGTGATCAACTGCTTGGTGATCAATGGAGGTATAGTGGGGATATAGCCAACAATGAAGAATTGGTTGGTGGTTTCAAACATGATCTTTATGTTTCCTAATGTTTCTTGCATGTCATCCTTCCCATTGACGAACTCATATTTTTCAGAGGGGTAGGTTTACCACCAACCAGTCAAAAATTGCGATTTAAATGATTTAAGGATGAAGAACATTAGATCTACGTATGTCTAACCATCAAAAATTGAGCATTCACCATCAACAATTGTGATTTAAGCATCACTGCGATTTGAGGATGAAAAACATGGTTTTAACTTTTAACCATCAAAACTTGGGAATTAACCAACAAGATTTGTGATTTAATCATGAAAAAATTGAATTTAAACATACAAATTGTTGTATAAATAAAGGGAAATGGAAGAAGTTCATGGTCACCGGCAAAAGGTCTGGTCCGCTTCGGAGCAGCAGCAGCACTATAAAATTCGCACCAGTACTCCAAAAAAATGTGGATGTGAGGTTGTCACAACAACTGCAGCTAGGAAATGCATTCGAACAGATTGAGGCTACCCATATGGGATCATGTGTGATTCGCCTTGATCTGGGCAAAAATTGGACGATTGAAAGACGAATTTGAAATGATGGTACCATTGCTATGCAGTGACTATAGAGGGATCTAAGCATTTTGTTCGCTCGTGTAATGTATCAGCCTGGGTAAACCTTGGTTGTGTTGGCAATGATTAGCATCCTTTTGGAGGTCTGGTATCCCATGTTTTTTTTGAGCACCGAAGTTGATAATTTGATCAATGTGTTACGTATTCATCTAAGACTAAGCACCAAATAGGATGTAAAATGATGTAACATGTAAAATATGCAGCAATTTATTTGGTTCTCAATGATGGGGAACGCAATGATAAACCATGAGACCTTCATTTGATATTGAAAGGTCAACATTTACCACCCGCAACCCCGAGAAAAAGGCTTAGATTGATAGGGTGATGGATTATTTGTTTGTGATCGATGAAGTAGTTAACAACCAAACAAGACTTGAAATAGTTTTGCGGCGGGATACTCTTTGGCAATCAAACATGGCAACGGATGAAAATATGTATACGTATATTTAATTTTCACATTTTAAAAACTGTCTATCAGGGATTTCCCATTGCCATGTTTGAGTAATGGAGGGCAAACCAGTGCAGAAGGTTGTGAGGATTGAAACTCCAATACGCAGGAGATTGTTGCATCAGCTGAGGAAGGGACAGCTGCTGCTTTTAATCTTGTATCCTCCCAAGCTGATCTTCAAATATGACGAACAGCTTTCGGCAACCTGGTCAAGAAGATGGTGGTACCAAAAATTGGGAACATGGTGGTACGATGAGATATCATGGTATAGGAAGAATATGTAAGATTGTATTGGTCATAATCATGGTCTGGATCAATTGTACCGATGTCACCAGAAATGGATTGGTTTTGTTGGGAAAATCTTCACCGGAAACCCATGGGTTTTTACCATCAAATATAGGTTTTTCCTGTAAAATTTCCCATCATCCAATTCTATGACACCAGAAATGATGATCAAACCCAAATGACCAAACTGGGGCTGGTGAATGATTAAGCACCCAGAAGTAGTCATGACAGCTGGGTTACAATCCCAAAAAATCTTGGGATCCAGGATATACCTTGGGGTAGCCTCTGGTAAACAAACATAGCTCTTGAACATGGCCATAGAAATAGTGGATTTTCCCATTAAAAATTGTGATTTTGAAAAGTTATGTAACAGTTTACCAGAGGGTAAACATACTTAAAAGATGTGGTTTACAGGAACCTAAATCTGTAAACCAGCCTTGGAGATGTATGGATATCCAACTGGTAAATGGGATGTTGAAGTCATGACGCCGCGATTTGATTCGACCAACCAACCCATATGCTGAGATGCCAGCCAATTTCTGGGAATATGTGGGTACCCTCTGCTAAACGATGGAAGGATCCATCATTTTCAATGGCTAAATCCACTATGTTTATGGCCATGTTTAATAGCTATGTTAGTCATTACCAGAGGGTAAATCTTTAATTTAAATTTGGTGGGAAAAAAAGCTCCCATTTCCGGGAATTTTCAATTTCTGTAAATGTTGAATGGTTTCTATTGGGGCTTTTTTTTTTAAGCATTTATCCATGAAGGGCTGTGTACATTTTTCCACCACAAAAAAAAACAGGCTGCATGATCTCATCAGGACCAAGTGTAAATGATAGACGGTATGTGGAAACAACATCTAAAATTTGTTTAATGTTATGTTATATAACATTAGATTATTAATCGTGGAATTGGAATCTTATCATAAATTTAATATGACATGGTTTTCCATAACATTGGATTATAATGTTTTATGTTATATTATGTTATGTTGTATGTTACATAAAACAACATTCAAAGTTATAATCACCATCTGCAATGTGTGTTTTGTTTTTTTCCTCTTCTGGGCTTGTGATATAATTTAATGCCTTTACTGACGTTCACCATCCACGGATCAAAAGATGTGGACTATCCACGTCACCATCCAGTGGCATTGCCACCATTTTCCAACATGAAGTCCCGATGTTAGGCCCCCTATTCGGAAAGGTACAAACTCGGATGGCAACCCATGTTGCCGGCATGGTACCCCTCTGAAAAATCCTCGAAAAATCACACAGTGATTCCCAAGTTGCCGCGATTTGAACAGTGATTTGACCCCCAAAAAACGTGTTGGATGTCTACATACCCATAGGATCCATGGTGCTGGTATATATGCTAACATGACTGGGGTATATTGATGGGATCCATGTTACCACATATAGCATACATGGATCCTATGGGATATACCCAACTCAAGGGCTGACATTAGGTGGTCTTCTTTCTCTTGATCCTCTATGCACTCTTTGTGGCGGTTGCCTTAATGCCCCTTGGCTCTGCCGTGCCGGGAGATAGCCACTGCGATCCCGGCCGGTTCAGTATTCCCAGGCCGGGCATAATATCTTTGGACTACTTGGGTCCCGAGAGATACCCTCAGCATACCCAACATATTGCCATAGTTCTGTTCAAATATTGTGAGCACGATATAGCATGATCACCAACCATCTTGGCGTATCCATCTAGTTCGCCCAACGAGTAGGCGGCAGGATATGGCATGCGGTCCAGGGTCATCTGGCCATGGGGACAGTCGGGATGATGACCATCTCACCTCGGATGGTGAAGCCCTCCATTGACCAATGAATGGCAGGAAACCACCAGATTTTCGACACTTTTTTGGGTAATTAAGATAGCCATGAGCAAATCATGGAGTTTTACTTGGGGTTCACTTGGAGGAGATTTTACCCACAAGTCCCAGAATTTTCAGGTTGAAATATGGCTAAATGGGTCTCTTGACATCACTTTGGAGGACTTAGGGAGCATGAACCTCCAATACCAGCTATTTTGAGTTTCGCTACTCACTATGTTCAATGTTTTTTTTCACCCAGTCTAACTGCTCTGAAACAAGGTGGTGTGTTCCCAATTCTAAGTTGGTGTGTAACCCCCATGAACTTGTTTGGAGTTATACACCAACTGAGCGATTCCGAACTGAGTTGTTCCCACCTACAGCCCCAGGAGAGTGATGTATTGGCGATATGCTTACGATCAGCACCTTGATCTGCAAGGGCAAAAATGGAAGCGACGGTGCCGCTGGGAGTTGCTTAAGCCGCTCAAGCCCTGGGGCCATTGAACATGTTCCTTTTTTTGCCTTTAAATATTTTGTATATATACATTTATGATCATTTATTGGGAAATTGGCTAACCAGATAGAAATGAAATGAGGTTTTGCATTTAATATTAGCCATGGTGATCTTGGTTTGGCAATAGTAGGTGCCCAAACATAGTTAAACATATGCTCCAGTTGTAAAACCCTTGCAAATCCCTATGCCACAAGGCCTGTTGGTAAATGAATCTGTGGACCACTTAGACCGGCAAAACCACAGCCGGCCATTCTTTTACCATCACTTCTGGGAAAAAAAATGGAAGGTCCTTCCATCTTTGTTGACCGGGATTGCACAGAAACATTCTAGCCCCAGTATTTCGGATCATTTGGGTATGGGGCATCTTTAGGGACATTCTTACTGCCTCAATGCTGCAAGGCCACTGGGTATTTAAGCAGTACCACTTCTAGTGGTCTCTTCCAGCAGATGACCACCACTTTCCCAAGGGCAAGGAGTGCATCCAGGGCTGCGCAAGCATAGCTGGGCACCACCAGCACCATGATCACGCGGCATTGAAGTGGTCGGGTCTTTGCCATGTGCATTGCTGAAGGGTTCAGGTTAGGACCCGACGGAATGATTGGGTGCTTTGCCTCAATCCAGTTTGTTCCATCCATAGCTAGTTCTTGTTGACATTGTTTGTATATGTGTGTATGAATGCCTTTTGATCTTGTTTTGTTTGTTGGAATCTTGTTGGGATGTTGGACCCTGAACAGTGTTTGAATGCCTACATTATTCTTGCAGGGGTCCAGCTATTTAGGCAAGTCATGTGAGCCTTTGTCGCTTTCCATTGCGCAGAATCAAGCAAACACTAGGGAACTGTTGTCCATGAATTATGAACGCATTAATATGTGTCTGCCGGGGATTGGGCGTTTGTGATTGTGGCATTGGGTAATCCCACTATTTTGGATACAACAATGGCAATTCATTTTGTTGGGGTTAGTGCTGAGTTCCCAGTACAATAAGAATAAAATTACCCTCTGGTAAACTAACATAGTTATTGAAAATGTCCATTTATAGTGGATTTACCGATTAAAAATGGTGATTTTCCATAGTTATGTTAGTTTACCAGAGGGTATATATTATTGCATTGAAGTTTTAAGCCTATAATAACTTGTTTGCTTCGTTCAACCATATTTAACTATGTCAAATTCATGGCTCTTCACTGGCTCTTCACTGCTTAAATTCACTGGTTGTTTTCCTGACTTTATCCAGTTTATAATCGAACATGGTTTGCTGGAAAATCTGCCATTCAAACCTGGATTTCCCCTGTCCAGCCATGATGGAAAATATCCTACGTAATCATCCCATGATGTTCATTATTTCTTTCTATGAAAAATCATATTAAAATAACATGAAACAAACCAAAAACCATCATTAGCAATAATTATCCAGGTTCAACTTGTCAGAAAGCTCCACATTTTGGATTTTTTTTTGGCTATTTCACATCCTTCCCTTAACGGAACCACGCAAGCGCCGAGGCATTTGCCCATCACGGCCACGTGGGCATCGGCGGTGTTCACCTGTTCCTGTGTCCTGCCCACCATGCTGCACATCGTGCTATCCGTGGGGCAGGTGTGGATGGGACATGGGCGGCTGCTAAACCTTGGTAAACTGCCACATAACTATGGAAAATCACCATGTTTAATGGGAAACTCACTATAAATAGCCATTTTCAATAGCTGTGTAACAAATTACCAGAGGGTATGTGCAAAGAGGAGGACTCACCATCATTGGGGTTAGCAGCTAGGGGCAATTGTTCTGAAAATAACATTCGAAAAAACCATCAAAGCTATGGCAGGACCTATGTGGACAATATCTTATAACTGATGCTTTGTTGGTGATTATTACTCCGATTCTATTGGGGTACAATCGGGATGTAATGGGTACTGGAAACCAAATATGTTTTTTTTGTTGTTCAATTTGGTTGCATCCAGTGGAAGTTTTGCTTGGAGAAAGATTGGATCTATCGCAACACCATCAATGGCTGATGATGCCTCCAAAAGGGTCGTAAGGCAACGGCAACTGGATTCATTTTCAACTGAGTGGTAAAGAGTACAACCATGTGTTGGTGTGTTGTGTTGTTTTGCCACAAAGTACATGAACATTCATAAACCAAGCTTGAGATCAACTTATGTTTGATATCTAAAATCAATCATCCGTTCCAAGTGTACCAATTTGTAATTTCAAGTGTTGAACACCGATCTGAAGTGATCCCCAATTCAGGTCAATATGATAGGTCTGATAGGAGCAGCCGGAAAGTCACATCGATTCCCAGTTGTTTATTGGTTGAAGATGGGGTGGTGGAGTGGCAAAATCATGGGCCCTCCTCTATAGACATTCAAAGATGGAAAAGCCACGAGACATGTAGATCAACTCCAAACCCATGACGGATCCATGGTGCTGGTAGAAAAATGCTAACATGACTGGGGTATATTGATGGTAAATGTTACCATAAATGTTACCATATATATATATATATATAGCATACATGGATCCTATGGGGAATGGGACATCACCATGGAATTCCCAGGTTTTTTTGGGGGGTCAAATCCAGAAATCCAACAGCTGGTGATTGGTCGTCCCATCTAGCTGTTAAAACCATGGCATTTTCCGGGAAGCTGATGATTTATAGCCTTAAAACCATGATTTACCATGGTGGTTAATGGTTATTATATGGTTTTCATGATGGTTACTAATGGTTCATAATTTGATGGGATATTTGATATTAATGGGTAAATAAAGAGTTGGACCCTGAAAATCACCAATTGTTAGTGGAAACTAATCTTCCAAATCCTATCTGGCAGGGTCTATGTTAATTTACCAGGGGGGTATATCTTTTCCAAAGCTTATTTGATACTATACAATCTGGTAGATACATGTAGAAAAGTCACGAAGCTGGTGATCTAAAGTAACTGTAGTCATAAAATAGGATCTGTTCTATCTACCCTCTGGTGATGACTAACATAGCCATGGTATAGATGGCCCATAGACATAGAAATAGAATGAAATAGATGGTTTACCTATTAAAACCGGTGATTTTCCATGGCTGTGTTAAATAACCAGATGGTAGGGGTTGCTTTTTATCCTGTCCCGGATCAGCAAATTCCACCCGCACAGGTGGTCTCTGCACAAAGACTGAAGCAGGACGCGGTGATCCCGCCATTTCAAAAGGGGGTTGGAAGATGATTTTCAGTAAATGTTCTATGAATTCTATGAATTTTCTATGAATTCTATGAATTTTCTATGAATTCTATGAATTTTCTATGAATTCTATGAATTTTCTATGAATTCTATGAAGTTTCTATGAATTCGATGATTTTTCAGTTTTTTTTAGTGATTTCCCCAGTGAAACTTGTCTGTTTTCAGGGTCTATGTTAAATGACCAAACTAGTGAATTATGTTATTTAGCCATATTTATCCGGACCAATAGACGTCAACGTGCTTATGTATAACTTAGTCATTCCAAGAAACATGTGTAAAGCTTATCATGATCATCAAATAACGCGTTTGATACTGGTTGGTGGTTTCAAACATTTTTGATTTCCCATAATATATGGGATAATCCTTCCCATTGACTATTTTTTTCAAGATGGTTAAAACCACCGCAACATTGAAACTTAGAACAAATATATCATACGGCCCCAGCTGCATTTTTACACGCGTATGACTAGTGACTATAGTGGCTCGATGGTAATGGAATTTCCGGAGAGGCAACATATTTGGGATACCAGGTGATAATTGGGATATGATGATCCAATGATTCTCCCAACATATCATATCCATTAAGAAGATATCATCCATAATTAGGATGCCCAAATTAATGGACATTAATGGATAATTGGGATTAATGGATATTAATGGATATTAATGGATATTTGGGATATCATCCAAAATTAGGAATGCCCACAGGTAAAATAACTTCCACGTCATATTCGGGATGATCCTGTGACAGGAGGGTGGCATTTTCTGCGTGGTGCCCAAACGCATTGCGTTGGCTGGCAAGGCGCCGGGAAGTGGAAGGCAATTGGGCAAACCTGGGATACTTGAGCATTTTTTTTGCTATCAATGGGACTACAACTAGGTGTCCCCCCTAGTTGTCAGTTGGGTTCTAAAACCCATGAACTATGGATAATTATGGATGTATAATATATATATATGGGTGCAAGTCAAAATAGGAGGTCCGGAACAAGCTCCGGGACCACACCCGTTCCATACCCCCGTTCCATACCCCCGTTCCATACCTCCTTGAAGGATCCGTTCCATACCT
>Ga0126342_10013921_pt1 | contig 14222 bp, 9 predicted proteins | sample Cyp1metagenome_FD_92528 | JGI IMG/M metagenome (GOLD analysis project Ga0126342, IMG submission 92528) | Coral microbial communities from Lord Howe Island, Old Settlement Bay, Australia - Cyphastrea 1 metagenome | ecosystem: Host-associated > Invertebrates > Cnidaria > Coral ...
ATATATATATATATGGAATAAATGTATATAAATATATATATATGTATACACGGTGTAATGATATTCTCTAGGTTTCCAACTTTTCTGTCTTGGGGATTGCTATAGAGCCGGTAAAATGCAGCCATCGTGGATATGTGCTCCCAAATCTAAGCATAACTAAAACCACATTTTCATAATTTGTCCACATGAACACGGCCATAAACATCCAGAAACTAGCTGGTCCACCATTTTGAGACCAAGCCATCTGAAGGACATGCGATATCTCATGCATCATGAGACGCTGCGACCAAACTTTCAGGGTCAACTCGCCAATCCAAAGTCACCTGGCTATGGGTTAAAATTGGGAACCCCAAGAATTGGATGGATATTACAATACTAAACATATGTAACATATACTAGAATCATCTAAAATCTGTGGTGCCATGGGGCTTAAATGGGCTTCAATTTTGACCCATCCCCACCTCTGGACAATGTCTGGGAAGCGGACCAAATGCTGCTCCAGTCGTTTCTTGGCATACCTGCAGAAAACGAGCCCTGACTTATCCAGGGGGGTGGGGGGCGTCTCCAACTTTCAGCCGATGATGCTGGCCACCCTAGTTTCACATTGAGCCCTACACGAAATGATCAAATGTATGGGTCAACCACTACATCCATTGGTGCTCAATTTTATCCAGCATCCAGTGTCTCTGAGCCCCAAGCATACCCTGAATGATCTGCAGAGCCAGAGGAATGAACTCCTGCAACTTTCGGACACCGGCTGGGCATGGCAAGTTTGATGGTCAAGTAGTGAAAACTCATCTCCTAATAATATCCTAACCCGCTATGTGGCGTCTATGTGCATTTGGGGTATTGGTTATCCATTGGTTATCCATTGGTTATCCATTGGTTATCCATTGGTTATCCATTGGTTATCCATTGGTTATCCATTGGTGTTTTTGGGATGCCTGGGATCGCCTAGACCATGGCCTCGTACTCAATCTTGCCATCTGCGTTCATGTCTGCCTGTGTCGGAGACAGCATCGTTGGCTCCCTGGTAATTTCCACACCGAAGATCGCCACTCAGTTTACCCTACAGCTACGCATCCATTCTCTGATTCAAGTGGAACGCTTCCGAAACCATATTAGGAGGTTCCTAAAATGAGGGTACCCCCAAATCCAAAATTCGACCATCCAAGTATTAAAACACTCTCCCCATTTAAGAACCCCCCATATGTTGGTGTACCACCCGCATGAGGTCGACCAAGTGTAACCAATGACTCCACCTCTGCGAGGAATAGCAAGATCTCATCCTTTGGGAAGTCCAGTCGCTGCCTGTGAGAACCGGGATAGATACCTTCCCGGAAAGGTTGATAGATGGACTAGTCCATAGTCTAAATGCTGGGTTGTCCATTTCAACCGGGATAGATGCTGAAAATAGATATGGACAACCCAGCATTTCCACTTCCTCTTGTTGTTCCTCTTGGTCTTCCATGGGTCTTCCATATCTATGTCAACTTACTGGAGAGTGCAGTACAACATGATACGGCAATTGACACTGGCGACATCAATCCATGGAATACAACATGCATGAGGCAACTATCACTGTAGAAGCGTGCTGTAGAACCAAACAGAAAGAAATTTCAGTACAGCGCTATTTGTTGATTGCATCTAAAACTTGAAGATACTTCCGAAGCGGGAAGGTTTCTGCAAACAGGAACCCTGAAACATCACTCTGTGCTGATGCATTTTCCTGGATCTAGGAACCCTTATCACCTGCAGCTAGGGTCAACTCCTGATTTGTTGCTTGGGCATGTTCGGTGACCCCATCATACTCACCTGCAATCTCCGGGGTCTGAAAATCTGAGGGATTTTCAGCACATATCCAATGGTTCAGAAGCTAATTTTCCGTATTTCAATGGCCATTTGAAGGCCCCATTTCCATAATTTTCCACACACGCCCATGAAAAAATATTGGCCCAAGCCCTGTTGAAATCCAATGAATCTGGGGCCAGCGGCTGCAAATCTTGCATGAGAGCTTTGAACTCTCCAGGGTCCAGGAATTGACTGGAATCCTCGTTACAAACTGCTGGCTGTGCTGGCCACATTGATATGACATGATATGACATTTATCGTTGACAGGGAGTCTTAGTCTTTGATCATGCAAGTGAGAATCAAAACTGATTGATAAAGTGAAAATCAAAAGAAGAATCTGGGGACATGATCATATTTCAAACACCTGAAACAAACCAAATTTGGGATGATTATATAATGATTTCGTGCCATGCAGCACTTTTGGTGATGTTGTTGTGAAGCTGGTATCTTTGCTCCAAATAATCCAAACATATGGATTATTATGTTGATGATATGTGACGGTGGTGATGATGACGACGATGATGAAAAATAAACATGACACAATAGGGCGATTCCAGAATGTGTTGGAAAGTACCAGGTACCAGAAACGACCAATCAATCTGTAGTTTCCCTTGTCCCTGGCAAATCAAAAAAATGGCCCTGTATCAACATCACCATTTCAAGGGACCGGTACATCATTAAGCTATATGGCAGTGTGTCATAACCTTGTACCCCTGGTGAACATCAAAATAGCTGGTAAATGGATGTTCATTCCCCTAAAAATGGTATTAATAGGTATTGATCCATACCCATATGCCAGAACATGCCGATTTTCTACAGGCCTTTGTCTGAAGTCCACTATGGCTGAAAGTCGACAAAAAATCCATGTGCTTGATGGTTGAATCCTCATGTTTTTTCCACATCATACCCTCTGGTAAGCTGACAAAACTATAGAACATCACCATTCTTAAACTTCATAGGCACATCATCCATAAATGGGGATCTTATGGGGATCTTCGATAGCTATGTTCGTTTTTACGTGGGTCATTTCCATGAATCTCCCGAATCTTGCTCAAAATTCCAACGAATCCACAGTTTTTCATCAGTCCCAGCAATTCAGCCCCGACCCCGTCCTGGTCATATTTTTTGAAGAGGTCCAGGATGATCGCTTCCACTTCGTCCAAGGACCTTGGCACATCAGACCTTTTTCATCACAGTCAGCAAAAAAAACCAGACAGAACAGTAAATCTATGTAAATCTCCACTATTTTGCCGGGATTTCCTGAATTCTTATCCTTTTTGGGAATGTACCCTCTGGTAATTTAACATAGCTATTGAACATGGCCATAGAAATAGTGAGTTTTCCCAGCTATAAAATGGTGATTTTCCATAGCTATGTATGTTTACCAGAGGGTTTTCCTATGGTTTTCCTATGGTTTTCCCATTAAAACCTCCATTTTCCTAGGGAAATCATCCTCCGCTGGTCCAAGGTTGAGCTCCCTGCATGTCTAGCTCCTCAGCCGTTGCGGCCTGAGACGTCGGCGGGCAAGTAGAAAGACTCATTGGTGTTCGGAGGAAAATAACAAAAAAAGGGAATATCCATGGAAACTCGTTGATATATTATATATATATATATTATATATGTTATATCATATATTAAATATATATTATATTATATATATATATTATATAATATACATATATATATATATATATATTGTATAATTATAGTTAAGGATATATTATATCATAGATAAATGGATAAGCATGAAATATCGGAACCTGTGGGACACATTGAGAATTTGTTTGCATGCCGCCGGCGGTAGAATACCACGTGGCAAATCTTAGGAATCACCCAACAAGTTGGGATGCAGATGCAACATCTTTGTCACTATTTTCATAAAACCAACTATAGTTTTATTATTATTGATTACTGTGTATATATATATTATATATATTAAATTATAGTACTCTGTCACTCTTCTTGGCAATTCAAATCGAATTGCTTTGAACATATTCTCTACCTAAGACAACACCAAACAACCATGGCAACCATTTCGATTTCCAGCCGGGTGTTTAAGGCAATAATTTCTGGTCCGGGTCAGTTTGGAATCGTTATCCCAAATAGGTAAGGAAAAAATTGGGGATGACCAACAGTTTTTGCCAAGCAACATCGAACGCATAGAAACATCCAATGAAGGTTTCTTAGCACAAACATAGGCGTAAACAGCAGAGTAAACATTCTGGCAAAAAACATGGCAGACTTAAAATTGGCATAAATTGGCATAAATTGGCCATATGATCACCTGCCATCAGCTTCCCTGCCTGCCCTCCATCTGCAGGAAGTCCACTTGCAAGACATTCGAAGTACCTGCGGCGGATTCGCATAGCGCTGGCAGCGGTGTGGCCAGGGATTTTCTGGCAGAAACTGGTTGGATTTACATCTCCCCAAATAGGATGGAAACCATATTTCTGGCCATGTAAAATAGGAAATTATCCTTCACAATTTTTTGGGTTCCATGTTAAGTTTACGTAGAAAAATTGAGGCGGTGCATCTGTGATGCCCTCCATTTTGTGACGATGGATAACTCAACCAACACACCAGGCTTGGTAAGGACCTTTTTCCTGACCCCAAATCTAGTTGGCAAAGCTCAAGTGCTGGTTGCATCCTCGGTGTTGCCGCTAGATCCCCAATGTTGTGCTAGTGCTGGTGATTTCCCCATCTTGGGGTTTCTTTAAATGGCCCCCAAACCAAGGGGGGGTCCTAATGGGTCCTAGTTTGGGTAAATTTTGGGGTCCTCCATTTTATGAAACCACGCACTGGGCACTTGGCGGCAAACTCATTGATATTCTCTGGTTGAGATCGCAGAACCTCTCGGGTAAAGTCCTATCAGGAGCTTTGGGAAGCTGTTGGAATGGTCCCTGTCCATTTTTGAAACGAGAAAGACAGCAGTTGGAAACCATGCATTAGGCATTTAGCAGCAACCACTTCAAAACCATTTGGACACCATTCTTGCCACTGAGCAACCATATATATAATATAATTGTACATACATATATATATATACATTAAAAAAAACACTAATAGATACTAATAGAAAACATTGGGACAAACCAGAACAACATTTACAGAAACCATTTACAACTCAGAGTAACAAAAATTAGCTATTGATATTTGTTCATCAAACTCTCATAGTTATATATAATTATTGTAACTCATATTTACAACTCATGATTATTGTTGTATTGAATACATTCATAGTACCCTCTGGTAATCAAATATTGATGCTATTCCCATTAAAACACAGTTTACCACAGTTTATCTAGGTTTTTTAATTGCCACGTTTGATTTCCGAAGGGTAACCATTTAGTAAACATTGAACAACTATCAAGATCTTCCTGCCAGTGGCTTCCCCAGCGTCCTTCAAGATGTCCGGAAACTCAGGAGGAACCTGCGGCTAGCGCCACAACAAACAGCTTGGGGTTGTGATATGGCTGAGATATGCTGGGATTTGCTGAATAAGAATGGCTAATGATAAGGATTGTGTCGTGTTAAGGTTGAGAAGTTACAGAGTTAAATGCATCAAATCTAACCTTATGATGGCTATATTGGGTGTACCTTTACCGAAAGATTCGTAGAACAAAATGAGGATGACAAAAGTACGGTAAAATTACCGTACTTTTGTCTTCACCATTTTGCATTTCGTCTTCCAAACTTCGGCCTGTTCTACAATCAATTTGTTTGTCATGTCTGTTCTTTAAGTGTACATAAAGCCATGAAAAGCGCACAATCTGCAACAATACATACTGCGAAGGGATGTCAAAAGTGTGGTTCACTCAGCTTTGAGGCTGGGGGGTTGTGTTCTTCTTTATCCAGCGGCATGTAGGTTTTTGGGTAGATACATAAGTTCTTTACATGTAGGTTTTCTTGCAGACCCCGGAAAACAATTGGACCAGGGTGCAAAAATGTCAACTATTTCGTCATCCTCAATTTCCTTTCTATAAATCTGTCGGTGACCATATACGATAGCGAAAGGAGGATTAGACCCATCCAAAACATTCCAAAACCACTTCTATGATTGACATATTGAATGACAATGCTTCAGTGTTATAGATAGAATTATCATAGAATCGCTTACATTGAAATCATTGAACCTGTTTATTCATCCTTCAAAGCATTTCAACGCATTTCCTCAAGTTTCTAATGTTTGGACTATTTCACAATTCCCCATCAGTGGGTTTAGCCTGGTCATCAGTGACCAGCAGGATCATCAAAACCGAAGACTCCAAAGATATGGATTTCAATAAAAAAGGGGTGATACCTAAGTTATTGCAGCTCAAATAAAGAAAATTAGATTTTAAACCATAGGTTTTAAGGAGGAATTTCCCACCAAAGTTTCAGTCAACGTTGAAACTCGCGTTAACGATGCTCCAATCTTTCCCAATCTTAGATACCCTAAACATCCCCATCATCATCCCAGCGGCGCCTGGTACTGCTTTGCGAACTTGCTGGACCTTGCCAAGCCATGAACCGGAGAATTTTCCCAACCAAATGGGTACAAATGGCTTGTGTTAGCCGTAGCTAATTGGATGTTTAGCATGAAGTTTACCATAGGAACTGGCCAAATATTGACAATTAGCAGGTGATGAGCAACGAATTATGGTGAAGAAGTCTCCAAACTTATTAGTATCAGTCACTAACAATCGTGGGCGTCTTCTCAGTCTGAGCCCCGGACATTGCAGCCACGTGCACTGCAAAAAACCAGCCTCCCTCTAACGTCTGAGCTAAAGATATTTTGCAACGTGATCCGCGTCCACACCTCTGCACCGCGCACTACATACCTTCAACTGAGTTGAAAGACAAGACAGGTCGAAATCAAGACTGAAATGATCCCAAAGCAATGACCATACGAAAGTCATTGGGGATGATCCCAATCATCACAGTTATGGACAGAAAATGACAGAAACACCATGGAGAACACCGCCTTTTCCTCCAGCATCACCTTGGGTGATGGACGGTCCAACGAGCATCCCTCACTTTGTGGGTCTCATTTCGGACTGTCGATTTGAAGCCATTGTGGAGGTTCCATCAGTTCAAAGCTTTCACATTTCACACTCTATTGCGAAACAAAACTTGTGTGACCTGAATAAAGAAAGGAACCTCCGAAGCAAATCATAGCATCTGTCAGGTGTATATGATATATCATCTTCTGTAATATATGCATATATATATGTCATATATAATTACAGTATATATATATACATGTATATATATATATATAATAGATGTATGGTACGCTGGCTCGGCAGGCTGTGGCATGCACGATTTGGCGATGCTCACATGTACCTCTTTTGTGACGTTCCATGGCCATAGAGTGAACCTGTCAGCAGGGCTCGACAGTCTTCCAGCTCGGACTGTTGAGCTCGGTGACTTGAATGGCACCCACGACCTTATAGCTACTTAAGGTGGTATACCTATCCCTCTGAAAAATGATGGAATGAGTAACAGTTGGGAAGAATTATCCCACAAAATTCTGGAAAAATAACAAATGTTCCACAGTTCCACACCACCAACCAGATATAACCAGATAGGCTCTGTGTCCCCCCTTATCCTGTTTTTCCAATCCCCCCTTATGCGACTGACTCCGTTGCCGCTATCGCCTGATTGCGACTTTCCCAGCGGGTGTCCTTTCCTGGTGGCCAAATCAATCCAGAGAAACATCACGGTGGAGTATGGGAATTTAAGAGATCTTTATCAACCAACCACAACCAAATGAAACCAACAAATACAAAAAGTGACAATTTGGGATATGATGTGATATGATATTATATGATTCTTACTGTAAACAAGTTGGTTGGGGACACAAACCATGTAAAACACCCACTGGTGATTGAGCGGCCCTTCTTCCGATCATCCAACTTTGTGCAGGAGTTTTTGCACCATCCCCATCTCATAATACCTTCCCTTCTGTAAAACTTCGCCCAGCAGCTTGAAAACACGCCCATAGTCATAGGCTTGCTCAATGAGCAAAGGCTTCTCATGAACCTCCCAGAGAGGTGGCTTTGAATAGGAAAAAAAATCGAATCACAGATGCCAACAAAAAATCTCTGGTCCAACTGGAAATCTTTTGTACCCCGAGTTTTACATTATATATTAACGAATAAATGTGGTTTGGGCATGTTCTGACCCAACGCTATTTGGAGCCAGCTTGGGGAATGCCTCGAAATGATTGGCTGGTTTTGTACCGAAATGGTGATGGATCAAAATAGGATTTGCCAACAAATCTGACCAAACCAAACCCAATCAACCCCCAAGTAGGAGATAACCCATTTTCCTGTGAAACCTGGGTCTATTATCGGGTTTACTATGGTTTTAAAAACGTGATCACGTATAATTATGTCCGATGCTTCAATCTTAATGCAAAACCCCTATCAATGAGAGTTTATCACCCAAGCGGTCCAAGCTGTCTATTTGTTTCTGCCAAAAGAGGCAGAGGCCTCTTTGTACATCTGCAAGAGCTCCTCCTTGGAAAGCTTCGCGCGCATCTCCTGTCAGGCTCGATATTTTCGGGTGTTTTCATCTCCCAAAGATGGTGGACTATTTTGGGAGATAGATAGGTGTGTTCCCAGATGATGGCGTTCCAAAGCATCAAAAAACATCAACAAACATGAACACACGTAATCACCAATTCTTGGGGGTCCCATCATTTCACTCAGCATTTCCCCGCGCGCATTTTCAAACAGAAACGTTGGCTTCGGCTTGTTGCCGTGCCTGAGCAGTGCCACAGTGAAGGGAACTTCATGCTGCGATGGGTCAATGCCTCTGAAAACACAATCTTTGGGAGGATTTAAGTTATTTTCCAAACTATTTATACTGGTTTATTACAGTATTTCCTGTTACAATTCGGAGGGTATCTCTTCTGTTGAGATTTTTTTTTCCTGACCCACCATGCCATGGCATTGGAATCGGGGAGATCCAGCTCTGTGTGTGTGTGTTAACTACAACCTATATAGTTTGCAAAATGCAGTGGCCAGATTCGACTTCCTTTATCAGAATGACCTTTGTGCAGCATGCATTGATTTATATATTTATACACACACACACATTTAATACACATTTAAAAGAACATATAATCTTGAATATCGAAAATGGGATTCCACTGGACTCAAACAAGACTTGTCACTTCTTCTTTTCAACCATCATTTTTCTTGGACCAATAACTTTCATGCATACGGAAGTAGGTACGTCCAAACTTGTAAGAATGTCGTTGCAAATTATGGCCTTCTTAGCTGAAGTACCTCACAAAGGCTTCCTGCACGTCCCCCTTTTCGTGGTTTCGTGGGTCAACTGGGTGACCCCTGCCACAAGATCATGATCTTTTCTTCCCATGCTGGTGGGCAGCTGAGTCCCCCCAACAAAAAAGATGCAAAGGCAACTCTGTTTGGGGTGACACCAGTCATGTCGCACCTGCCGCGCCAAGGCCTCTTTCATCAAGAGCGCCCCGTTTCGCCCAGCAATGGCTGCTACCTATGGGATGCAGCAAACGACCGGGTATTTACCAGCCAATAAAATCAGGATCTTTGACAAAAACAAGATCTAGCTTGATATGTGATATGTGTATATGATTGTATGTATATGCGGATACTGAAAGTTCCTGAAACGACCCAAGATGGTTCAAATGATATTTCAAGTAGAAATGCGCATGATGGACAAGGGATTCACCCTTGGTTTCCCCATTCAACATGGTCAATGATTTGTCATGACTTGGGAAGCCCCGACATCCCAGATATCCCATATATTTATATCATCCCAGGTATTGTTGGTTTAACCCCCTGAAATACCTGGCATCCATATTTGTATTGGTGATATAACCCCAGGCCTATCCCCTCATTTTAGCTTGTTCAACGCATGGAAGCCATATGTTTCAAATACTTGTCATATACAAGTCATATATATCATATATATATATATATATCATATATATATATAATATATATATATATATGCCATCATATATCACAAATATATATATATATATAGATCCATTGATATACGGTATGTTCCTTTATGTCCCATGTTCACCTCATATTGGATCTGCCTCATATCCATCCAGGGTCCCCCAGTGGTACCTCCATGGCTGATGCACTGGTCTCGAGTCCGGACGTGTATAGCAGACCTCGACTGTCCAACCTGCCATCGAGACGACGGAGTCGGTGATGGGCCACGGGATGCGGACCATGGCATACCGATTCAAGAAAGCTTAGCTGAGCTTGGTTAAAGATGGTTAAAGATGGTAAAAGATGGTAAAAGTGTATAATTTCATTCTTAGATGGGGATTGAGACAAGCAATATTATATCAATATGTGCGGCTGTAAGAATGACAGACATGGCCATGGCTGAGAAAAACGACAATGGGGAACTTCACCATCAACAATTGGAGCTTTCGTAACCATCATGGACAACAAAGAATGAACCACGAAATTGAAGGCCGATACTTTGGTACATACATTCTTCGTAATGGAATCATACAAATGATAAACCATGGCTTCCAATACTTGTTGTCTTATGACCTTAGACATCACCAGATATGACGAGTGCACCTAATTTTCAATGGCACAATTTCGAGGTAACACAAGCAATAATCCAAGGACTGGTTACGAAACTTCATCGCAAAAGAATGCCTAAAATAAATTGACTGTTAACTGGTTCATAGCTACTCTTACTTGATAGACGCTGGGTAGACGCTGGATAAGATCTTTTTGTGTGAGGGGGGCCTATTTGCAGAGGTAGTTCTCAGTGCATTGTGCTTGTGAAATTTCTGTGGGTCCATCTCAGGGAAGGCCATCCCAACATATCCCAACCCCAAGCCTGGAATTCAGGATAATAATTACCCATGACGGATCCATGGTGCTGGTATATTAATGCTAACATAAAGGGGGTATATTGATGGTATCCATGTTACCATATATAGCAGCACCATGGATCCTATGGATTATAGCATTTGGCCGTGGGTCGATCATCGCAACGAGTCCTCTTGAAAGCGTAGATTTGCGACTACCTCCTCGATATCAAACGATACAACTCCCGAATCGTCAATCTCGACCCATATTCAAATCAGTGCAAGGGTCAAACAAAAAAACTCTTTGCACTCGTCAACATCCCAAACACTACACAAACAGAGTATACATGCATACAAAACAACCATTTGTTTTGGTCATGATACGTTTTCACCCACCATCCATATCAATCCATATTGGTAATTATTCGGAAACATGCGCCAAAATGTGGTATCCAAACTGATAATGAATTCATGATGGACATGTTCAAAAAAGCAAATAAAAAACCACCCGCGTCTAGATGCATCTAGCTGAACCATGATAATTTACCAACTTGAAACCACGGCCCTGTTTATATATTCCCCCGAAACTATCAAGACATGTCGCCGCCTGAAGCTGGCCCACTGCTCTGGTGGCAGTGGCTGTAACTTGGGGTACGCCTTCCAGGTGTATCGGTAGACGTCAAAAACCTCGTGCCGTCGGCAAGTTGATGACCCTAAACCCATCCATATTGTTGTACCGAGGTGCGCAGTTTCCCTGTGAAACTGAGTCAAAACCTAGGGCCTCACTCTCAATGTCTCGATAATGTGGGTAAGGGATGGTAAGGGATGGCAAGGGTCACAAGGACATCATAGTTTTCAATTCAACAAACAACTGGTACAGAAACAATGCGTGCTCGCAACTTCCGCTGGTCGGATTGGGACCATTGCAGTGTTGAATTGCCACTAAAACAAGGTTGGTTGAATATAAACCCATGACTACTACCTGGTTCATGAAGAGCCGTCAAATTCGGTGTCAGTTTCAATTTCGGTACCTTCCGTCATAGTCATCAACCAGGCTAACGGTTGAACATGTTGAACCACCCATCCATTGTTGGATCAACCTTGGTAGCCTGGTGAAGATGAAAATAGATGGTAAACAGATGTTCATAGCCCCGAAACATGGTACTATTGTGGTTAAACCCAAAGACCTCCCCTTTTGGTATGGTTTTGAATACCCCCCCAAGTGGTAAAATTGGATAAGTTGGGGCTTGGATGGGGATTGTTTATTGCACTGAAGGGTTTTGACAGGCTAACCTTACAGTACATACCCTGCATTTCTTAAAGTTTGTTAGCAAATACGTCCATTTCAGGCAAGATAAAGTACGAAAGTAACCATCCAAGGATTTCCTATACTGAACACCTCTCCAATGGGGGTCGGTAAATGTCTTAATTGTTCACATCACCCAACGAAGTTTGGGCATATTTCATTTCCGAAAAATTCTTGTTTTGGTGATGTTTAAAATACCCATTTACCGGGACATTGACCAACCCTTGTTTAAGCATTTGACCTTTCATGCTGAAATAGGGCCATTTGGGGATGATTCCCCGAATCCAATTCCCATCAAGATTTCAGCAGCAATTTCTGAGAGATTTGTTGCAACAGTAGGGGGAATTCACTAACAATATCCTCAACGATTATCATTTCTGGTAAGAACTTCATCTTCCAATACCTTACCCATAGGATCCATGTATGGTATATATGCTAACTTACCCTCTGGTAAACTAACATAGCTATTGAAAATGGTGATTTATAGTGGATGTTCCCATTAAAAATGCTGATTTTCAATAGCTATGTTAGTTTACCAGAGGGTATATAGATATCACAACCATTTCAGCCTGGCAGCATTCGCAAAGATCTGTCCAACTGCCACATCACCCAGTTCGAAACGCGAGAACATTTTCACCTCCACACAACGTAACAGCGCAACATCCCTGTATGGTTCAAGTCATCTATGGTGGTATTCTACATGGGAATATCTGTGCAAAATATGGGAACATAATAACAAAATATGGGAAAGTAAATATAAGATACAAACTATATGTATATAATATCAAATTGATATCTATTGATATTTGGCCGAGAAAATGGGGGAGAAAAGTGTACTGCAAATAAAACATTGTATTTTACTAGGAAAAAACATATCATAAATTATAAACCGTTGGATTTCGGAATACCCTATTTTCAGAGGAACGCGTTTAGATTGTTTGGTTGAAATCATCCGTTGTTCAGGGAAAGTGAAACTCATACCATACCCTCAATCTGCCGTTGTTCCTCGTGCTCGTTCGACGTGGAACAAAGTGTTTGACAAAACAGGATACTTCACAAGCACTAAATGAGAAAACATTGTGCGAAAAAGATGCTATTTTGGGGACCCCCCTTTCCCCCATTTGCTGACAAACTTAAAACATCCTACACTTTTGGTTGGTTAAATCATGTTGTGTAATGTAATATTTCCATGGTATCCCATGACAATGAAATGATATTCCCCTGATATTCCCGTGATGGTTGAAAATGAATGAAAATGAGACAATCGGTTCAGCTGATGTTCGCCATAGATATTCCAAATTGGAAGTATTCCCATACTATCCCGTATATTCCCATATATTTCATGATACTCCCATAATATTTATTTATTTATATTATATATATATGTACATACGTATAAATATCCCATGTCGGATACTATCCCCATCGCACAGGCAACGGTCTTACTTGCGGCTCAGAAAAGCGATCACTTGTGGCTCAGACCGTTTGCTCACATCTCGTGTTGCGGGTTGGGTGGGGTGGGTGTGATAACGTTCTTTGTCTCTTGCACACCGACATGACGCCACGCTATCAAATCTTCTCCTGCACTTGCACACCGACATGACGCCACGCTATCAGATCTTCTCGTGCACTTGCGCTTGCACACCGACATGACGCCGCGCTATCAGATCTTCTCTTGCACTTGCACTTGCACACCGACATGACGCCACGCTATCAAATCTTCTCTTGCACCTGCACTTGCACACCGACATGACGCCGCGCTATCAGATCTTCTCTTGCACTTGCACTTGCACACCGACATGACGCCGCGCTATCAGATCTTCTCTTGCACTTGCACTTGCACACCGACATGACGCCACGCTATCAGATCTTCTCTTGCACTTGCACTTGCACACCGACATGATGCCACGCTATCAGATCTTCTCTTGCACTTGCACTTGCACACCGACATGACGCCGCGCTATCAGATCTTCTCTTGCACTTGCACACCGACATGACGCCACGCTATCAGATCTTCTCGTGCTCTTGCACTTGCACACCGACATGACGCCGCGCTATCAGATCTTCTCTTGCACTTGCACTTGCACACCGACATGACGCCGAGCTATCAGATCTTCTCTTGCACTTGCACTTGCACACCGACATGACGCCACGCTATCAGATCTTCTCTTGCACTTGCACTTGCACACCGACATGACGCCACGCTATCAGATCTTCTCTTGCACTTGCACACCGACATGACGCCAC
>Ga0126342_10013922_pt1 | contig 14222 bp, 8 predicted proteins | sample Cyp1metagenome_FD_92528 | JGI IMG/M metagenome (GOLD analysis project Ga0126342, IMG submission 92528) | Coral microbial communities from Lord Howe Island, Old Settlement Bay, Australia - Cyphastrea 1 metagenome | ecosystem: Host-associated > Invertebrates > Cnidaria > Coral ...
AAGTCAAAATGTACAAAACACCTCAGCGTCGGACCACTTTTGGAAGTTGCGATGTCGAAAAAGTGCACGCCGTTGTGGCGCGAAGCACATTTCGAAGTCAAAATGTACAAAACACACCACGTGCAAGCACATTGCGAAGTCAAAATGTACAAAGCACCGCAGCCTCGGAGCACTTTTGGAAGTTGAGATGTTGAAAAAGTGCACGCCGCTGTGGCGCGAAGCACATGTCGAAGTCAAAAATGGAAAAAAACTGAGGGGTTCGGAGTAAACTACACTACGCTCACTACACTACACTCCACGCCACTACACTACAACTACAACTACGACTACCACTACATTACACTACACTAATAATATTACACTATAGTACAGTCAAACTACGCTACACTAGACTACACTCAATTACACAACACTACACGACACTAACTACAACTGCAACTACATTACACTACACTACATAGCACTACTCTACACTACACTACACTACACTACACTACACTACACTACACTAAGTACATTACACTACACTACGCCACACCACACTACACCACACCACACCACACTACACTAACTACAACTACAGCTACAACTACAACTACGCTACTTTACACTACACTACACTAGACTACACTACACTACCCTACATTACATTACACTACACTCATTGCACCGCCGCAAATGCAACTGCAACTACACTACACTAATTACACTACATCACCATTACAACTCAACTACACCACAACTACAACTACAGCTGCACTACACCACACTAAATCCAGCACTTGTGGGTGAGGTGACCCCTGCAACCACTGCAACCATTCCAACAAAACATAACTCCAACCAGCTTTCGGTCCATCAGCGGATTCGCTCTGCCATCCGTGATTCACAACAACCAACCTCTCCTGTACGTTTCCTATTTTTGAAACTTCCGCCAACGCCTTGTGCGGTACTACTCGTATATATATATATATATAACTATTTATCTTTATTTAGATTTACAGATAGATATATAGATGGATAGAAAGATAGATAGATAGATCGATAGATAGCTAGGTAGGTAGATAGATAGATAGACAGATCGGTCGATAGATAGATAGATAGAAAGATAGATAGATATATCTTTAGGGCTTTCCTGAAATGGGGCTTCTCCCACTTTAGGGATTTTCCATAAACCAATCCAATCATACTTGATTTATCTATCAACATCGTGATTTTTCATAGCTATGTTTGTGCACCAGAATGTAGTATGCACATATATCCCAGCATTTTCCAGTATATTTTAGTGATATTCGCATTCAATCCTGGTCATGATTATCCCATTAAACCATCCATTATCCATTTTATCGTTATCACCATCAAATTATTCACAAAAAATAAGTCATATCGTCCATTTTTTAAAAGTATATACATATACCCCCATAATCACATCATCCATTATCCATTGCCAATCTTAGATATCCTGCCAAAAAAACATTCTTAGCTGGTTAGTAGATATTCCTATTTATAGCAAAAGCTTCAAGGTTTAGTCCCTACCCACCCAGTTGGTTGACCTAGCACTATCCATGAATTATCCTATGAAATCATCCACTACGATTTGATAAACAATATTATATATATATATGTGCATGCATTCCTATGATATTTCATTTATACCACCCAGATGTTTTCTTCTACATAAATTTCAATCAAATAATTTATAGCACCGTCATATTGATATCATGGATCAAATGCTGGTGGCAACCAAGACACTCACCCTCACCTCCCAGGACTTCAGCAATAGCCAAGGAACCTCAATGTTGACGAAAGCCGACCCAAAAAGAAGGTCAAACATAGGGGCTCTAACTCAGGGAAAATTATGGTTAATAATGATTAATCAAGGAAAATGGATGGTTTTCATGGTGGATTTATATGTATAGGGTTCTATCATGGTTGATGAGGGATAGTAGTGGCAAATGATGATTAAACATGCTTAATAGTAGTTCATAATGGATAATGTTGATTTGTCAATCATCGATGATGATTAGGACTGGTGAATAATGGTGAATACTATGGTTATTGTTAATCATTGTTATGCATGGTTTTTAATGGATATAAACATTGCTATTCATGGTTATAAATGGATATAACTATGGGATTTAAGTCTCCATGAGTTGGGTGGGGGCCCTACTGGTGATTCACGTAACCGACTTATTACCGGAACTGCATCCCATACATTGCCAATCTTAGATACCCTGCAAAAAATGACAATTCTTTGCTGGTGAACGTAGATATTCCCATTGATACCAAAAGACTAGTTAGGATTAGTTTGTATCCATGTAAGATTGAGCTAGTATATATATATATATATACATGCTAGCCACCCCAACAAAAACTACTTTTTGCCACCTTGTAGCCACTAGTAGTTTACACCAAGATTTTAGTAACTTTACAAATGAATTACCAGGATTTTTTTGGGTAAATCACCTCAACGAGTTTTTTTTTCGGTTTTTACGTTTTTTGCCTCGGAGTTTTGTCTTGATCTTCGCGGATCGATGATCAAGATGCCGACTTGGAAAAACGGTCCATTCCAAGCATCGGAAAAGATGCTGAAATCCACTATCCTAATCCTGGGGATCCCTCAAGTCACCATAAGTCACCATACTGCTAGTCAATGGTTGATAGCTCTTGAAAATGGCAACTTTTTGTTGTGGATTTAGCCATGAAATGCACTATCTTCATGGGAGAAAAATATTATAGGAACATTTGGGATAAATCCATATAAATCATCTAATTTATATCTGGTGGTTGAGCCCTAGCCAATTTGAAAAATGATGGAGTGAAAGTCAGTTGGGATTATGAAATTCCCAATATATGAAAACATAAAAATTAATGTTCCAAACCACCAACCAGTCAACATCTTTCAATCACAAACTTGAGCACCAACTTGGGATGTGAGTCAAGTCACCCTTTCATGGTTTACGGTCCAAGATCACATCGCTGCTTCCAAACGCCCATCTACAAAATAATATGTGGCCAAACTCCACATGTGTCACGATTGTTTATACCCGAGTGTTCATCTCTATCCCTGAACCGCCTGAACCAAAAAATCGACTTTCGAACACCCCACTTTTGAGAGTCCCACGGTTGAATTGAAAGTTTCATGGTTGAATCCACCAAAAAAAACTTTAAACCCCAAAAAAGCATCTTAAACCCCAGAAACAGCTCATATTTTTGATGGTTGAATCCTGAAACACCCGTTATGGTGCTCGCTGGCGAGATGCCAACCCCGCAGAAGCTCCCGATCTCCAAAACGCGCTTGGCCTGAAGTTTGGACTCCATCAATGGGAAAACATAGAAAAAACATGTGATTTAATGCCAATTTAATGAAATTTAGCAGGAGTCTCACATAGATTATATATATATATTCTGGGTAAATTATCATATTTCACTAACCTCAATTAAGGCCATTTGGAGATAATTTCCCTTATTAACCATAATTCCAGTGAGGGAAAACAGTGAGGTCGTTATAATTTACCCACGCACATATATATATATATATTAGCAAACATGATTGTATGGGATTTGATGGTGAATACCCCAAAGGTAAACGTTGACATAGATGCGGAAAACCACTGGTTTCCCTACAAGAATTTTCAAAAGGCTGGTTTTCCATCGGTGTAAACGTTGAGGGTCACCAATGGGATTTTTTTTACAAACCTCTTCAGCGAATCCAGGAAACGATAAGATAAGACTTGAAGCAACAAGCATTTGGAGGTTTCCTAAAATGGGGGTACCCCCAAATCATCCATTTTGGATTTCCATTGTAAACCACCCATTTTGGGGTACCCCAATTTATGGAAACCGCCATTTAGTTATTTCGCAGGCAAACGTGCGGGGATTGCGGCAAAGATGTGGATTTAAACCGTAAACGTAAAAGGCATAACTATGGGGATAGATAAAAATTGGCCACTGAGTGAGACTATCCACATGGGGAGAAATCACCATTGTTGGCCGCTAGTGTCCCATGACTTAGGAAACCTCCACATGTTAGAATGATGACAAACAAGTGGTTGTCATAATAATCTTGATGATCGTAAGTCCCCAATCTCTAGGTTTACCCCATTACATAACAACACATGTAATATATATATATGTGCGTTCCATTATGAACCAATTTCAACCATTACTAACCATCATTCACCTATCATTCCATTAATATTTCATTATATTTCATTAACATCCCATCGGAGCAACTGCTTCTGCAGAAATCCTTTTTTTTATTCATATTTCATGAGCATTCCAAGATATTACCATAATACTGAAGATGGTCTCACATTATTATTGTTACATTAATAATCCTAGCGGATGGTGCTCCCCAGTGATGTGAATGTTGGTTTATAAATCCTATAGTTACCATAGTCACCATAAACCCTAGAGTTCAGCCACAGCAATATTATCCTTCGTTGGTGACAAGGCAGTCAGAATATGTCCGGAGCAAGCCGCCGGTTCTGTTGGAACCAGCATCTGGCCATTGCGGATTCTCTCTACCCTCTGGTAATTTGACATAGCTATTGAAAATGGCCATTTATAGTGAGTTTTCCCATTAAAAATTGTGATTTTCAATAGCTATGTTAGTTTACCAGAGGGTATCCCAACTATCCCAATCTTTGTCGTCTCTGGCCATTGCATGGGCCCGGCGAAGAGCAGGGTGTTCTTCTGTCACCCGAATGACGGAGGCAGCAAACTTTGCGCCACTGAGTCGTCTCTCCGAGGAGTCTCAACTGAACGCTATCTGATGGGGTCCCATCCTGTACGAACTAGTGATGTGAAATTATAATACATTACTGTTTGGCAATAGTAACTATAGTTAATCACTAGTTAATCCATCCTGTATTGTTTAAGAATCCATGAATAATCCCTGAACATGATATGAAATTCAAAAACATTACTGTTTGGCATTAGAGTAAACTTATAACTTCCTTTGATTATGGTATCACATTACTATTGTTATTATTAATCCATGAATACTCCCCTGAAAAATGGTACCCATCCATTATTAAAGTGATATAATCCCTGATATAACTATAGATTCTATAGATAACTACAGTATTCATGAGGTTTATAAACCAACAAACATCACTGAATACTCCCTTGAAAATGGTACCCGCTTCGACGAACTTCATATCTTCCGCGTGGCGTGGCGGGACTTCACGAGCCACTGCAGCAGCGCACAACGATCCTTACTGGCAGACCACCTCGCACGGCCGTTTGACAAGGTGGGCCCCAAGGGAACTGGGAAATGCCAGGGGAATTTCATGAAATTTCATAGGATTGGAGAAGAATTCCATGGGAATTTCGTGGGAATTCATAGGAATTTCATGAGATTTCTTGAGATTTCATAGAATTTCAATGAATTTCATGGGAATTCATGCGATTCCATAGGGAAATCCACGGGGTTTAACCAAGATTCTAAATCCATCTGCCTCGAATTCTTTTCTGCTCCAGCTAAAGTACTTCAACCCTTTCCCTTTGCTGAACTGAAATGATGGGTTTTAATGGTACAATGTGGGGCCCCCAAACGATAGCTAAGTTGGTGAACATAACTCCAATAACTATGGTTTATAATACTTATAACTATATAGTTAATGGGGTTTATAAACCAACTTATAACTGCGGGCTCCACATTTTATGGTAGTTTAATGGAATATTACGTATATTGATGGAATATTAATGAATTTTGAAATGGTTAATGATGCTTACCCTCTGGTAAACAAACCGTTTGCTATTGAAAATGGCCAATTTATAGTTGATTTACCTATTAAACATGGTAATTTTCCATGGTTTTTTGTATGTTTACCAGAGGGTAATGATGGTTTTCACAATGCTTTTTCACATGATGAACTCTCAACATCCAAAGATCTGAGCGCAGCGATTTCTTTGATCCCTTCGAATCAAAAATGCAAATATATCGACAAGGGGCTACAAAAATGCAAATATATCGCCACATTTGATAACACCGGATGGTATATAACCAACGACAACAACCAATCAAGAGAGACAGCTCTTAATAGCTCCATACAATGTGGGGCCCCCTAGTTAGCTAAGTTGGTGAACATAACTCAAATTTCTCTTGGGTTTATGGTAGATATACCGAACTACTTTAAGCGGGTTATAAACCAATTTATAACTGGGGGGCACCACCTTGTATAGTCAGCCTTGTACCAACGAACCAAACCAGATAAAGTGACTGAATTTTCTCGATTTGCGATGAATATTCAACTTTCCAAATCCCATTTAACGTGAATTATGTTTGCTATCCCAAGCCATTTGAAAAAATAGAATACTTTATAGTGGTGCCCCCCTAAATAAAGATTCTACATCCATCTGCCCTTCAAAATCAATTCAATTTCAGCTTAAAATCACCGTCGAGTCAAAGTGATATTCAAATTCAACTATAAAAAGTCAGCTCAAATTGGAGCTAATTCAGATTTGATTCAGCTTTAAATGCATTGCAACACCAAATGCAGTTGGAAATCCAATTCAGATTCAATTCAAGTTTAGTTCAATTTCTCTTCAAACTCCAATCCAATCAAACCAAGTGGAAGTCAACTTAGAATCAGTTCAAATTTAAGCGACATATCCATGTCCATTTCCAGACAACTCTCCATGACTACATTTGCGAAACATTCAGTCGTTTCTACTTGTTGGCCATTTCTTCCTTTGCTTGGCCTTTACCCAATAAACAAATGCGCTTCATGACCCAACATGTTCGAGGGGTTTATAAAATTTTATGTTCATCCAATGTCAATTGAGTAACCAGGGTTCAAAACCATTATGAGCGTCGCTAGGCTTGAACAAACATCGGTTCAACGACTCTGATTTTCCAAGGTGCAGTGAAGCAACTGCACCCCTGTTGGTTGATGAAAAAACTTCGGGAATTTGGTTGGGGAATCCCGTTCTCAAGCAACACTGCTTGGTGGTTGAGCCCTACCCCTCTGGAAAATATGAGTTCGTCAGTTGGGATGATGAAATTCCCAACTGAATGGAAAGTCATGAAACATGTTCCAGTCACCACCAACCAGTTACTATTAATTCACCATTATTAACCAATATTAACCATTAATAATCCCTATTTTATCCACCAGTATGAAGCTACGACGCAGGGTTTTGAACACTGCTGACAACGTGAGGGAATGAGTTCACCCGATGTGTTGCTAGAGGCGGACCGTATCTTTGAAGGCGGACCGCATCTCAGTGGTGAATAAGCTGTATATAACTCAGCCTTATCCTAGATATAAGATGATATTAAAGTGGTTTGTAACATGTGTTACCTTAACCTTTCTCAATCACCATTGTCCATTACTTACCCACTAAACATTATTAATCACTGTACATGATTAACACATCAAGATTATCCATTATTTCACCACTTAATCACCTGCAGATCAACCAGTGTTGTCCATCATTAACCACTACTAACCACTACTAACCACTATAAACCGTTATAGATGATTAACCATGATGAATGTTTATTAAGGGATAATAACCATTATCCATTATCAATTATTCTCAACCATTTAATCACATTTTTCAGTGACCAACATACAGTAGTGATTAATTAGGATCACCATGAATTGTCTAATTGTAGTGACTTAACATATAAAACATCACTTAATCACCATTAAAATCAATAAATCACTGACCAAATTATCTTACTAATCACTGAATCACCTATAAAATCCACATTGATCAACCGCCAAGTGACTCCGCGCGCATTTGGATCTTGGTGAGACCCTCCTCAAAGTTCATGGCCCAGTCCTGACCGTGCGGTAGGACAATACCAAAATGGGGGATCCACCCAATGAGAAACGGGAAAATCGTGAGTTACCCTCTGGTAAACTAACATAACTATTGAAAATGGTCATTTATAGTTGATTTACCCATTAAAAATGGTGATTTACCATAGTTACGGTAACTCAAAAAACAAACATAGAATTCACTGGTGAACACTGGTGCTCTGGTCAAAAAATTGATTGTAAACCCATACTTGGGGGTGCAGGTGGGGCGAAAAAAATAAGGATATAGCTAATTATGGGATTTTAACCTCCATAAGTTGGGATATACATAACCCGTACAACTTTATTATTTATCCACTTATATGTAGAACTGCACTTCCAAGTACTGATTTAACCAACAAAAACTGGCATTCACATGGGATTTATGATAGGTAAGTCGGTTTATAGCTAGGCTAACTTTTGTTTTTTTGTGAAGATATGGTTCGATGGGCTTAGGGGTTTACAAAGCCGCAGCACACAACTGGAGGGGCCCTCCTGTTTGTTGGAAAACCAACAAGCTTCGGTTTCCTGTTTGATGGGAAAAACACATCAAGTGCCTGGGAATTCTCATGCCTGGGATCTCCAAATGCGAAAAAAACACTTATCCGATGAATTGATTTGGTGGTCAAACACCTCTACAAACAAGGATAAAACCCCCAACAAACCACCAATCAACAGTTGGGGATCTTTAATGAGGCATCTTATATATATATATGGGAGGGTTTACCCTAATTGTTGGTTATATATTCCATCGGATACACTATGATACCCCCATTACATAATGAACATCAATCAACATTAATCAACGGGAATCAATATTGATCAGTATAGGTCGGAGGGTAAATCCTTAACTATTCCATCAATATTCCATCAGGTCACCATTATACCATCGAATTTCCTTTTTTCATGGTTACAATAACAGTATATCTCCAATATATCCCCCATTCTACCATGGCCAATCTTAGATATCCTGCAAAAAAAATTGGTTACTAGACGTTCCTATTTATACCTTAAAAGGACTAAATTACCCATCCAAGGTTGACCTAGGATAGTACAAGTAAGGACCGTTTCAGCGACATCATCCAGGACCCACCGAAGAAATCCTCCTTTTGCACCGCACGGCGGAGCTCGTCCATGGCCTTCTGATCCTCTCAGCGGAATTTTGGTGTCGAGGTTCATGATTCCAATACATGGTGGATAAATGGTTTGTGAATGGTTTATTCATGGGATATATAGTGGTTAATCATGGTTGGTAATGGTTAGTACTTATAAATAAAAATGTATTACAGGATCACCCCACGGTTTGCAACTGGTTACTAACCCTAGTTGCAACCCACCTAGAAATGGGATAACCCACCAATCCGGGACCTACTAACCAGGCTTATTAGCCATTTGCTAAGTGCGATGACCCTCGAAAAAGATACCCTGCAACATGTCTATTTGGCTGGGTAGTCTGTACTGGGGTAAGCAGGCAATAGCCCAATATCCCCGGTATCCCGGTTATACACGGCTTTTATGCTTCTGCGCGGTTAAACACATAATTGGTTGTATACATACGACATCACGGGGTTATGGACACAACCTCCAGGGGTTGCCCACCAAACAAGAAACCGCAATGCCTTTCTCACGGGATTTCGGGCTTTGACGCACGCAACACCGCAAAGATATCAAAGGTTCTTCAACGATTTCAACACCTCAAATCCCGTTAAACGTTGTCATCTTCATCATCATCATCATTATCATCATCACCATCCTCATTCCCCAAACAGCGTGTCCACACTGAGGGGTTCTTACGGTTAAAGGCCAGGCTTAGATCAGGGTGCCCCCGGCATTTTTCCTGTAATTCTCACATTCATAAAGGTGCCCTTTTGTGATGTATGTGCATTTCGACTGTGCAGGATCGCACAAAGTCTGCGACGCGGGGTTCTCAAGGTCTTGGTCTGGGGCATTTTCATTGTACATTTCGCGTAAACGGGCTCTTGTGGAGATCCTGCTAAATTCCTCTTAAAGAGGTTCTTGCATGATCCTGTACAGGTCCTTAACAGAAGATCTTGTGGAGATCCTTGAGAGATCCTCTCTAAGATGTCCTTGCATGAAGATCTTGCAGATGCCATGTCTTAGAGGTGCTTCTCTGACAGCTCTTCTGGGAGGCTCTTGGGGGGTTCTTGTATCAAGATCTCGTAAGATCCGCTCCAGCAGCAGCAGGTCCTTTTATTGCGATCTTGTCAGCTTTTCTTAAGGGTCCTGGCATGAATGCTCAGTCGAGTATTGGACGCATTTTTTTGAAGCACGTACCAGCCTGCAGACATTAGATGCGCTTGTTTCTTCTCGTACGCTTTTCGCACCAGATCCACTGTTGGGATCAAAATCCTGTCAGTTTTAACCACAGATTTGCATTAAGTAGAATTGGTTGAAATATTTTCTATAGTATAGCACATTTTAGGGATTCTATCATTGAAAGACCCATGGAATTACTTATTTCCTATTCTCTTGATGCAATGTGGTTTAACCCGCAAACAAAATCAAGGAACTAGACTGGTGGCAATCTTCGCGTTTTGCGAGAGCCCGGTCTCTCAATTCAACCTAATCTTGTCTCGAAAAGGCCACAGGACTTTGTGATCCCTTTGATCTTGCGTCCTTTGATCTTCCTTCTGTTTTCGTCTTTCAAGGATATCTTCTCAAGCAAATCAACGTAAGTCAAATGGCCATTAACACATCTCTGGAGATCGCGACCGTCCCACTGTGGATGATCTGATGGGATCCCATGACCTATATTTCACTGTTGATCCCGGAGCATCGTGATGAGCTCAGCAAAGTCCTTGGGACACTTAAGAATCCTTGAAGAATCCTTGAAGAAACAATCCATGAAGCAGAGACTTAATCCAAGTTTCGCAAAGAATTTCCTCTGAAACCTATTCTTTCCGACCACTCAGTGAGCCCTCGACGCTCCATCACCACGGATTCAGGAAGAAGTGTCATCAGCAAAACGTTTTTGCATCAGGTTTTGCGCCAAAATGGGCTGCAGCGTCTTCTATTCATATCATTACAATCAAACATACAGAACATATATCAAGTGTTCCATCTACAGCATTGGAAAAGATTTGTATATATATATATATATCACCTCTGGCACCAAAATTTCAAAAACATTATACCATTATTAAAAACTAATCATGCCTATTGAGGAAAGATGCGCACATACAAACCATTCTATGAATTCACCATAATTCACCCAACCTTCTGAATAGATATTTTTTGGAGGACACCTGGCTGTTGTGATATTGTAAGGGGATAGTAAAACCTTAAACTACTGACTACGTAAGAAATCATTGTCTCTGATATCTCGACGTCACTTCTCACTCACCACTCTGACCCCCCAGTCTCCTGATGTAGTGTGTCTTTCTTGTAGAACGCCATCTCTCCCCAATCCGACCAAGTGCAGAACACTTTTGCGCCGCCATGCAAAATCATCAACTTCTCAAGAGATGACCAATCCAGCAAAAGCTTCTCGAATTAAGATTGATCAAGATGACGAAAGAGTGGGAGTCCGGAACGTTCGAGAGCTGACACAAAATTTTGCAACTTTGTTCTTCGGCCCCTTGTCGAAATGACTGCCCCTGGGATGTCGTCGATTCTTCTTTGCCGGTGTTTTGCTGTGTACCAATGCAATCATATCTCGAAGCTCAGTCGTCTCATCGAAGTCATCTCCTGGAAGGGGCGCATTCCCCCCAGACAGCCTGCTAGCAAGCCACTCCGTGTCAGACTGTAGAGACTCATTCGCCGAAGCCAAATTAGAATCATCCCCAAGCACTCCTCAATCGTATTCTCCTGGAAGAAAGGCAAGCACCATTCACAAAAGAAGATGGAGGCTGCAAGAGGATGCGACAAGAAGGGAACCAACTCATCCTGTGGTATCAGGGGGGACACTACTCTGGCAGGATCTACCTCCGTGTCATTAAGAACGAAACGAGCTTTGCCCATGCGACAGCAGACGACACGCCTTTTCAACTGCTCGCACGCCTTCAGTCGATCTCTGCCTTCTTCTATCACTGGGATGTTCTCATAGTTCATTTCTTGAATTTTCATGGATGACCCGAATCTGCGCTTCGTAGTGAATCCATAGTTGACTCTGCAATCTACTTCTTCATCTACAACAAAGCATTTCCAAAGGTCAGCAATAAACCTTGCATGTTGGTCCATCTCCTGAATCCGGACATTTGCCTTATTCCAGGCGAACTCTGCTGACTTCCGAAATTCTTGTCGATCAAGAAAATCGCCCCAGTCCAGGGTCGCAGACTCATCCTCACCCAGCATTGCTTTTTCAAGGTAGGCTTCCATGCCCTTTCCGTCACCTCCCTTGCCGACTGCCGACCTCAAACATCATCTTCCCAGTGCATGCTTTTTTGAAGGCTGCATGTAGGAAGCAAAGCTTGAGCTGGAAGACTGCTTCATTGTCAAAGTAGAGAGATTCAAGAAATAGTCGAAGTCGGCTTCGGTGCTCTTCAATGTTGAGATCAGGACGATTTTCAAGCAGGGATTCTGTGCATAATGGGCATGGGTAATTATCCAGCACGCATATAGCAGTCGCTCTCAGGACGTGGATCTGTTTCTTCCCAATTGGCATTGAGATAGACATCTCGAAAGCAAACTCCTTGGGACCTCGGAAGAGGAGAATCCCACTCGACCAAGAATAATTTGCTCAGATTTTGTACCCGGGAGGAATCCCATTGCGTTCTGAAGTTGGCCAACATGTCTGAAACACGGCGCATCCACCCAGCTTTCCAGCTCTTGTTTCCAGTGACTTGGCGTAGATGGTTGCTACTTTCCTTTGCTTCGTTGCCGAAGACCGAAGAAGCTGTGTGCGTAATGAGCATGTTCAAATAGCGTGACAACAGCTTTTTGCTGGATGGAGCTCCATGACCACTTGGGTCACCTTCGTGATCTTCGAAATGTTTGGCCAATGTCAGGAATAGACCTTCGACCACGAGGAAGATGTCGCAGGCTTCAATTTGCAATGACGGCACCATTCCACAAGCACCTGCATATTGTACTTGAAGATTTGTTTGTTGTGTGCTCGCCAGTGCTCACCATCAATCCGCATGATCAAAAGCAGTTTCTGCTTGTGAGACATCATGTAGTTTGCGGCATTCATGGATGAGAGGAACTTGCTGACTTCCAACAGTGTGCGTAGAAGAGGATCTGCATGCGGGAAGGATGCAAAGCTCCACGTTTTGTATGTCTTCCACTGCTGGAGCACCTTGCCTGCCTCATCCACTGCTGTCTCCGCGGGGCATGGGCGAATGGATTCGGAACGAATGCCCTCTTGCGCATCAGAAAATGCTTGGAACCTTAGTGCTTCCCAATGTCGAGAACATGAACAAGGCCTGTTTGAGGGCATCACATGTAAATGGAATGCGCATGTATTTTTATTCTCTCCCCACTATTTTACTATGTACTGACAGAGTTGGATGAAGCGCAAAATCTTTGACCAGAAACAGATTGCGGCCACGAAGATTCTTGCATGGCGGAGGTTGGACATTGCCGTACTCCTTGTCCATAAGCTCTTCGAGGTCTTTCTCCAAAGTAGACGTCTCCCAGGATGAAGCCATCAGGGTGTGTCAATCGAATTGAACGCAGAAGTGCGGAAGCGAAAGCTGTGTGATAATCAGAAGCGGCTGCAAGTGCAAGCAGAAGGTTGGATTGTGGCGTCCGTAGTCGATTTTTTCTGGGACAGCAGAATGACAGGCAACATGGTAATCAATTTCTCCTTTGCCCTCGAGAAAATGTACAACATGCATACATATATATCATTGCATGAAACTCTTCGAAGCAAAGACATGACAGAAGACAGCTGAAGCTTCAATGAATTATGCCGCTGCTACAGCTCCTTGAGCAGTCGCTCCGCGAACCAATGATGTCGATTGGCCTGCAAACAAAAACATCTGTCGGTCGGGCCAGACATTTTGACTGGATCAACCGGGATTGAGATTCATCAATGTTTTTTCCTACAGAAACTGATCTGATTTTTCGGTCCGATGAGATGATCCGATCATAAGGTACAGCAAGATATATTTCATTGAAGTTGAAAATTTAAAATCTCTGGCTTCACCGTCCCGGCCCGCCAAAGATGCCGATCCGTCCGACCGGTACCGTAGTGCCGTAGTGCCATCTGTGCGGCCGGTACCGTGGTGCCGGTCCGGATTGAAAGCTGGTTTCCTTGGGTCTGAAAGGGGGGGGGTGCAAAAAATAAAAATTACTTTACTTCGTGTGATCCCCACCATGACCTTTATACATTTTGTTACTGGCAAATCTTCTGGCATTCTATCTGACATATTTTCTGGCATTCGATCTGGCATTCTATCTGGCATATCTTCTGGCATTCTACCTGGCATATCTTCTGGCAGATGT